>Ga0265314_10000030_pt1 | contig 266231 bp, 212 predicted proteins | sample 4126metaG_FD_203106 | JGI IMG/M metagenome (GOLD analysis project Ga0265314, IMG submission 203106) | Rhizosphere microbial communities from Carex aquatilis grown in University of Washington, Seatle, WA, United States - 4-1-26 metaG | ecosystem: Host-associated > Plants > Roots > Rhizosphere... | reverse complement strand
AACGGAGACCCAGGCTGGCAGACGCTCTGGCGAGGCTTCGAAAAGCTCCTCCTCGCAGACGCTGCTTGGTCTGCTGCCCTCCTGACGCGATGAGATCAATCATGAGACTATCGGTATCCCTCCGGTTGCGATGTTTCGTGCTGGCGGGACGCAGCCAGAGTTACAGCCCTAGCAGACTTCATGACCTTGCCAAAGCGAATCTGCATACCGGCTACAGGCCCCTTTCTCGCAAACATGGAGAGCCAAGAGCAATGAAATGGAATTCCCTTACTTGCATTGCCTTGCACTTCCTTGCGGTGGTCGGCTTCTCGCGCACTGGAATCGCCGAGGATTCGGTGGCCGACTCGCATCCTCCTCCTACTTCGAAACTTTCGAGATCGGGAATCGATGATGTTCCGGGCGACGAGCAGGCAATTCCCGACGGCTTTCATTTGGAAGAGCAGCCCAGGAAGGCGCTGGAATTCACCGGAATCTTCACGTTCGGAGTTCCGTACATGCTGTCCGTCGCCGTCGGCGTTTCTCTTGTTGCCGAACGAACTGCTACGGCGGCCAACCCCTTGTGGCTTCTGGTGCCGGTCGCCGGGCCGTTCGCCCTAATGCTGTCCGTGAAAAACGGAGGAAACTCCGTGCTCTTCGTGGACGGCTGCGCACAAGCGGTGGGTGTCGCACTAATCACTTCAAGTTTCATCTGGCCGCGAAGGGTTTTGGTCCGCAACCAATCCGCGCATGTCGAGCTCACCCCCATGCGAATCGGCGCTGCCACAAACGGAATCGGACTGATAGGTAGCTTTTGACAAAAGGTTGCCTGAAAAGGGTGAAAGCCCAAGTGCTGTCGTGAATAGGAGCGAAATGGGTTGCGCGTGCAATCGATGATCCCGCGGTTGAGAGCGGATGTGAGCAAATCGCAAGACAGATCCAGAAGCATATTGGCGGCAACATCATTCGAATCATGCCCAAGGAAGCCCCGGCACTTGGCGGATTTCGTGGTAAGAATTGGGGATGGGCGTACCACGAAGTTGTCGTGGAGGCCGGACGAGTCTTTGACCTCACTACCGGTCACCTTGGAGCCTCGATTGAGGAATACACGGCCCTTTGGGAATTCCCTGAGGCCATCAACTTTGGATTCTAGGGGACTCATGAGACATCATCAGAAGCTTTTCGAACAGGTCAGGCAGCTAACGAGCATGTACCTACCGGATACGACCTACTATTCTGCTGTTGCCTTTGTCTCAGGATACGATGCTGCCTGTGAAGGCGGGGTTCTCGAAGGATTTCGGGAATGGTTAGTTGTCAGGCTCGGCAAAGGATCGAACCTTGGCTGGCCTGCCCTTGTTCTGCACCTGGCATTCCCGGATGCAGTATCGCCACAAGGCGAACAGTCGAGAAGTCCTGAGAATGAGCATCATGCGGTCGAAACGCTGTTTGACCTGATTGGCGATTACGACAAGATGCGCCTTGCGCGGAACGGACTCCAGAAGGTCTTTGCCGAGTATGAGTGCTGGGAAAACAGAAAGGAATCGACCTGACTGTACGGTCCTGCTCACCGGTGGCCGCGAGATTGGTGCCAGTGTCTTGTAGAAAGGCAGAGGCGCGACTCCCAGGATCCCCAGCAATGGGACGGCTGGCGAGTAAGAAATTGATGGTGGCAGCATTTTCGGCAAGCTGCTAACACGGTTGCCTCACCGACGGCCAGCTGGCCGTCGGCAACTTCTTCAAGGTGATTGATGCGCACTGAGACGCTCGGGAGAGTGAATCCGTCGCGAGGTCTTCTTCTTTGCCTCGCGTGGTTGGCGGCCTGCGGTAGCAGTCCTCTGTCGATCACCAATGATGGCGGTTCGACCACGACTTCGGGCAAATGCAAATGGCCTGTAAGCCTCGACCTGACCGATGCATCGGACGGGCGTTGCAGGGCTATGCGGGCGTTTCTGTCCTGCACGCCGGGGGTGACTAGCGGCGCCGTGACCTGTCTCAGTAGCGATTTGACGAGGTGCTCAGACCTGGACACAGATCGGGATGCCTCTTTCGCTTGTCAAGACTACTGCGCTTCGAACGAGTACGGAGCGGCTTGCGGAACAAATAACGCGACATCGGGACCGACCCCGAACCCACCCGAAGGCTGCTGGAGGGCATCGGCGCCGGTCGGCAACGTCGTGTTCTATTGCTGTCCGTGCGGCGACTAACACTGTAAACGCTGGGCGGACCCCCACATGGCGGTTGCCCACCGGGATCGGCAGTCTACGCGTATGCGCAGACGATGCGCTGCTTGCTGCCAGCCCCTACATAAATCCCTTGTTGTGCGGAATTGTGTTCGCCTTGGCGCCGGCTCACTGGCGCGCGCAATCTACTGGGCCCGCGGTGTCGCGGCCGGCGAAGCCGTAGACGAAGTAGCTCTGCGGGATGCGCGGCATCTCGGCAGAACGGAGAAGGTCGATGGCGAATTTTCCGGGCGCGGGTTGCTTGGCCTTCGCGGGCGGCACGTCGACTGCGATGGCCCACGGCCCCGGGGTCTGCGACCCGGTCAGCAGCAGGACGAGCTTCGCGCCGGCTGGCGACGTGGCGGCGATCTCGCCCGTGATCTTGCAACCCACAGTTCCCTTGCGCGCCAGCGTAATGGCAGGCTTGCGGGCGGAAGTATCGGAGCTCGTCTGCTGCAACCCATCCTCCGCTGTGGCCGTCCGGTCGCCCTGCAGTTGCACCACGATGGTGCTCGATACGAACCGACCGAGCACGACCGTCAGGCCATAAGATCCAGTTGTCCACGGGATCTGCAGGGCCTTTCGCGCGTCGATGGTGAAGGCGTTCAGGGTGGTGCCTTCGCCGGCATCGCCGGGTGGTGGGCGCGAGGGCACGGGCTCCTTTTCCTCTTTGAACGCCAGGTCGGCCAGGACTTGCCCAGTCTGCAGGTTTTGGGCAACGACTACCATTTGTCGTTGCTGGTCGAGCAGCCGGTCGTCGCGCAGGCTGCGGACGAAATAGCCGGCCACCGGCAAGGTCTGCCGGCTGGCGACGATGACCCGCTTGGGCGCATCGATCAGGATGCCGTGGAAGCCCGACTTGCCGATCTCGGCGACGACGGACGCGCGGGTGCGCTGGACGTCGCCCCAGAATTCGTCGTCCGCGAGCTTGAGCGGACCTGCGGCAACAGGTTTGGCTGCGGCGGTGGGCGCGGCCGGTGCTGCGGCGAAGGCCACGGACGCGAGGTGCGCGAGCGCCACCAGACACCCGAGGCGCGAGAGCAGGCGCGCGGACGAACCCATCACTCTCCGATCATCTGTTCGGAGACCACGGCGATGGGCGCGGGCTGCGAAACGGCCTCGCCGCCGAATGCGGTCACGAAATAGGTCATCGGCGTGCGCGGAAAATCCGGAATCTGGAAGAGATCCACGGTGAAGTATCCGTCCGCCTCGGCGGGGTGGGGCGCCAGTGCCTGATACACCGGCACTTTCAGCCCGACCACCCACGGCCCAGGCAAATCGCTGCCCGTGACCACCAGATGGATCGGCACCACCGCCTTTGCCTGCGGGTCGCCGACCTCGGGCATGGGCTCGCCTTCGCCGCGCGCTTCAACCCTGAACCGGCGCGGGATGGGCAGATGAAAGCAGCCCTGCAGGATGCACTTGCCGCCGTCTTTCGCCACCACCACCCGCTGCGCGCGCAGCTCGATGCCGGGCGTCTTCGACGCGGGCATGTCCAGCAGCGGCTGATAGTCCGGCGGCTGGCCAGTTTCCGGGTGCTCGTGGGGAGGTGGAAACACCGACGGAGGCGGGGGCGGCACGGCCATGTCCCGCTGCTCGGCCAGGAAAGCGGCAACCGCGGGGTCTTCGTATTCGGTGGGATCGCGACCGAGCTCGATGCTGACCGGGTTCGACACGAGCTCGCGCAAGATGACTGCGACGCTGTACCTCGATGCCTCCCACGGCAAGCCCAGCACGCCCCGCAGATCGAACGCGAACATGTTCAGGGTGGAACCTTCGCCGGGATCGCCGGTCGGGGGCCGCGACGGCGCGGGAATCTTGCCCGTGTCCAGGGCCAGCGCGATGGAAAGCTCGCCAGTGTCCTGGCGGACCGCAGCCACCAGCATCTGACGTTCCTGCTGGATCTTGAGGTCGTCGCGCAAGCTGCGGGCGAAGTACCCGGCCACCGGGACCGTGGTCCGGCGGTTGAGTGAAACCCGCGCCGGCGCATCGATCAGAAGGCCCAGAAACTGGTCGCGCGCGATCTCACCCACCACCTCGCCCCGCGTCCGTTGATAGTCGCCCCAAAACTCTTCATCTTGCAATCGCAGTTGGCCGTTGCTCATGTCGTGTCTCCTAGTGAAGCGTGTCGATGGCGTCGGCCGTCAGGAACGGCTTGCAGCGAGCGCAGAATTTTCCGGTGCAGGTCGACCCGGCGCCGTTTTCACCGTACATGATGCACGTGCATTCGGGCTTGCCCGTGAAGTTGCCCGCATAGGTCGTGCCAGCCTTGCCGGCGCCGCCCGCGTAGTTGGCGGTGCTCATGCCATCGGCGCAGTGGGGCCCCTGGTGACCGTTGCCGGTGTACTTGCGTCCGTGGTCAGCGGCGGTAAGTCCCGGCGCCACCGTCTTCGTCACCTGGTTCAGGGTGTGGCCGAGCTCGTGGGCAAGCACGTCGTTGACCACGTTGGCGGATTGCTTGACCACGATGAGCTGAAGCCACGGGCTGGTACCGTCGGACTCGCCGAGATACGGGCCGTTCGCGCTCATCACGTCGAAGGTGAGGTTCACCTTTTTGGTCGCATCTGCGTTGAGCAGCGTCTTCGCCGCAACCGGCACTTTGACGGTGACGTAGCCGAGGTCGGCGCCGGTTTGGATCCAGGCGTCCACGTCGCGCAGGTTTCCGCTCTGCGCGCCGCCTGCTTCCGCCCAGGTGCCGCTCACGAAACCGGACGTGCCGTCCTTCAAGAACTTCGGGAAAAGTCCGCCGCCCACCCATACCTTCTTCCCAATCACGTCGGTGCCGTCCGACCATTTGACCTTGGTGGCCGAGGTGACCTCCAGGTTGAGGAAGCTCTTCTTGCAGTTGGCGCCGTTGGCGTCGTACTGGGTGTGGCAGCAGGCCACGTGCACGCCGACCGGGTTCTTGTCGTCGGCGAACTTGCCGTGGAAGGTGCCCTTGTTGTAGTCACCCAGGTTCAGCACCTTGTCGTCGTCGCCGGCGCCGCTGTCGATCCATTTGGCCGGCATCCACGAGACCGCCCCCGCCGGACCCAGAGCGGTGTCGAATTCGAAGTCCTTGTATTTTTCGTAGACGATCTTCACTTCCTTGAGCGCATCGGTGATGCGCGTGAGATCCGGCGCTGCCGCTCCCTTGGGCAGGCTCAACTGGTAGTAGATGCGGCGCCAATTCTCGAATTTCAGCGGCGTGCCGGTGAACGAATCTTTGCTGCTGCTGACCCGCACCTCGCAGGTGTCGCCGCCCGCCAGGCCGAGCTCGAGCTTGAATTTCGCGCTTCCGTCGTCGGCCTTCAAGGTGACCTTCCCGGTTTGCGTCTTGCCGGCGTCGGTCTCGGCGACGTCGGTCACGTCCAGGCCAGCTACGATCTTCGGCTTGGGATCGTTGCGGGTGCTCTGTCGGGCGAATTTGACCTGAATGTAGATGATGTCGCCCTTCTTGCCTTTCTTTCCGTCCTTGTCGGCTTTCTCGCCGACCTCAATGACGACCTGGTGGCCTTTGCCGTCGAGGCCATCCGACGCGGTGGCCAGGTTGACGAACTGCTCGATGGGTTTGCCGTCGTCCTTGGGCCTGGGATTGACGAACACGGCGTCGAAGTTGCGCTTGACCTTCAGGTTGACCTCGCGCGGTTTGCCCACCGTCGGCGTGCGCTCGACGATTTCGAACGGGGCCGCCCCGGTCAGCTCGACCGCGCTGTCGTTCTTCTTCAAGCTGACGGCGCTCTTGCCGTCCTTGTCGGTCGGCGCGGGCTTGGCCAGCGCGTCGGGCCCCTGCTTGGCCGTGAACTCAAAGCCCGAACGGAGGGCGCCCGCCCCGTCCTTCGCGATGACGTGCAACTGTTTCGGCCACACCGTACACGTGTCGGCCAATCGCTTGCGCTGCTTGCCGATCATCTTGCTGTACTCGGTATCGGCCACCAGCTTGTAGTTGGCTTCGCTGTCGCCCACGTCGGGCACCGTGAAGGGATAGGCGAATTGCTTGTTCGCGTCGAGCGCGATGTCGCTCTTGCTGTGGATCTCGGTCTCGCTGCCGTCAGCGCCGACCTTCTTGATTGACAGCTTGACCATCTTTCCCTTCGACGGCCCCTTCTTGTGCTTGCCCTTGATGATCCACTTCTCGCCTTCAAAGATCTCTACGTTCGGCATCGTCGCCCTTTCGTCACGCGGCGCTTTCCTCGTCGCCGGAGTCGAATTCTAGTTCCAGATCCTCTTCCAGATCCGAGTCGAATTCGAGCTCGAGGTCGTCCTCGGCCTCCGGCTCGAAGTCGTGATCGGAATCCTTGCCGTCGGTGCTCTCCGAGGCCGTCACGTCAGCGTCCGCTGCCGGTGTGTCGACCGCGCCGTCGTTGCTGGTGGCCTCGAAATCGAGCTCGTCGTCCTCCTCGAGGTCGGTATCGAAGTCGTAGTCCGGGTAGACGAGGACGAAGGTGTGATCGTTGCCGGTTGCCACCACAGCCACGTCGCCTCCTGTGGTCCCGCCGGCAGGAGCGGCGCCGCCCTGCGTATGCCACTCGTCGTCCTCGAGCTCGGGAAAGCCCACCCGGCAATCCCCGGGCAGGATGCCGTCCACGCGAGCGCAGCCTTGCTTGTCCAGGCTCCCCTCGCGCACGGACGCGTCGGTCAAGCCGAGCTCGTACGCCGCCCCGCCGACGGGCTCGCCGTCGTCGTCGACCAGGCGGATCCCGATCCAGGTCAGCATCTTCCTCTCGATGAGCGCTCGCAACTGCGCCGGCGTGATGGGCGACGAATCGCCCGCGAATGGCACCAGGCTGACGGTACGGCGCACGAGGATCAGGCCGTCGGGTTGGCTGAAGGGGGGCCGCCAGTCTGCGCTCAGAGTTTCGCGGGCTCGAGAAAACAAGCGCGACAGCTCACCCTGCGACCCCGGTTCCCGAGCAAGCGCGTCCAGGACCTCGCGGGCGTCGTCGCGCCGGACCACCTCGAAGCGTTCGCGTTCGGAGAGCTGCTTGAGGTCAGCGTCGGCGACCAGCCGGTAGAGCCTACCGGCGTGCCTTAGCCGCCGTCGCGTGAGCTTGTCGATCTCTCCCACCAGTCTTCGCTGTTCGAAAGACTTGTTGGTGGCTTGTCCGGCGCCGCTGCCTTGCTTGAGCACAACCAACCTGCCGTCGTGAATACCGTGTTTCACGAGGCCGATCATTTCGTGGTCCTCTAGCTCGGTTACCGATGCGCGGGTGAGCCGGGTGGCGTCTACGAATTCGCGCAGCTTGAAGCTGGGCAACCGGGCCAGGGCGTCCAGGCGAAACAGGGCCATGCGCGAGCCCACCTCTTCGTAGTGTTCTTCCGTCCGCAACCTTGCTGCGGTCACCAAGTCGACCACGACGACAGCATCCGCCCCTGGTAGGCGGTCCAGGCGAAGCACGCGCCGGTCGAGATGCACGGCGATAGGATACATGACCGCCGGTCGGCGGGCCAAGGTTACCTCGGCCGCGCGATGGTGAGGTGGCCGTCGACCTCGGTGACGGTTCGCTCGATCCTGCCGCCGGGCGGAAGATCGATCTCGCCGGCCAGCTCTTTCGTACTCTGTTTGGTGCGAGAGCAGTAGACCCTGTGTTTGCCAGGAGCGATGTCGTGGAACACCGGCATCAGGTCGCGCGTGGGAAGATCGTCGAGGCTGGGATAGCAGAATGCGCCCTTGGCAAACAGGGCGACGGTGCCTGGTCGCGGGCGCGGCGCCGTCTCCACGGGCGCGGCCGCGGGGGCGGGCGCCGGAACCGGCGGCGCGGTGTGGACCACCGGCTCGGGCGCAGGCTCTTCGGGCTCAGGCGTCGCGGCGTGCGCCTTGCGCGCGGAGCGGACCCTGGTCTGGGAAGCGGTCTTGCTTGCGGTCACGCCCTGGTTGGCTGGCGCTTTGGGCGCAGGCAACGTCGCCGCAGGATCGCTCGTCGCTGCTTGGGAGGCGGCGGCAAGGGCGGGCGAGGGTCTAGCGGACTCGGTCGCCGAGGTTGGCTTGGTCGCCGGAACCACCGCTGACGGGACAGGGGCCGGGAGCCCTGCCGGTCTTCGCATCAGCCAAGGCCGCGCGAGGACGACGACGCCGGCTGCCACCGCAAGGCCACCGAGAACGATCGCTATCTTGATCACGACCCGGCTGGCGGACAGACGGCGCAGGAGCCGATCGGCGCCGGGGTGATTGGGAACGTAGGCGGTGGCGTGCCCGATCTCGGCCAATGCGCGTGCAAGCTGCCCGCGCCGCGCAAACTGGCGTGCACGTTCAACCGCCCGGTCGGCCACCTGTGGGCGGAGCTCGGCCAGCGTCCCGTCAGGATCGTCGAGGTACCGACGCAGCGTGGTTCCCGCGACGGTCAGTCCCGCCGCCGTGACGAACGCGCGCAGCTCGGCCGCCAGCGCGCCTCCGTCGGCGAAACGCTCGGCCGGCATGGGCCTAAGACAGCGCAAAATGATCGACTCGAAATCGGAACCGACGGTGGCCACCACCTGCGAGGGCCGCCGGAAGTTGCCGCGCAGGATGGCGGCGATCATGGTGAAGGGATCCTTGCCGGCGAAGGGGACGATGCCGGTGACCATCTCGTACAGCATGGCCCCGAGCGACCACAGATCCGCCGCAGGGGAGACGTCGTGGCCGCGCGACTGCTCGGGCGACATATACGCGGGCGAACCGACCAGGGCGCCGGTCGCAGTCATGGTTTCCATACCCGTGATATGAGCGACGCCGAAGTCGGTCAGCACCACGCGCGCCCCTCCGCCGCCGGTTTCGATCATCACGTTGTCCGGCTTCACGTCACGGTGGACCACGCCGCGCGCGTGGGCAACCGCAAGCGCCTCGGCCAGGGGCAGCGCCATGAGCGCGGCGATTTCGGGCAAGACGCGCCCGCCCCGGCTTTCCAGGAGGTGGCGCAAGGTCGGGCCGGAAATCAGCTCGGCCACGATGTAGGCGGGCGCCTCATCGCTGGCGTCGGCGAAATCGTAAATCTCCACGATGCCTGGATGCTTCAGCGCGGCCACTGCGTGGGCCTCGCGGCGGAAGCGCTCACCCGCGCCCCCGCGGGCAGCGTGGACCATGCCCATGACCTTGATGGCGACGTCGCGGCCAAGCTGGGTATCACGTGCGCGAAACACCGTCGCCATGGCGCCGTGGCCCAGGGTGGCCAAGATTTGGTAGCGGCCCAGAACTGTGCCGATCTTGGGCGGCGTTAGTGGCCCGGACGGTGAGGTCGCCGCGACGGCCGAAGCAACAAGGTCTGGACCGTGCGACTTGGAAGCCATGGCTATCTCGCCGCCGGACCGCCCGGCTTGCCCAAACCGGCCTGCGCTTCGGCCAGCTTTTGATTGATCACCGCGGAACCTGGCTCAAAGGTGCGCGCGAAATTGAAGTTCATGGTCGCGCCCTTGAAGTCCTTTCGGCCCAGCGAAATCATGCCCAAACGGAAGAACTTTTTCGCCTCCTCGTGCTTGATGCTGTCTTCAGGGGCTTGCGGGGCGCGCGATTCGCGTTCCGAGCTGGTGAGTCTCTTCTTTCCCTCGCCCATCGCCCGCGCGTAGGCGGCGCGCTTTTCCGGATTGCTGAGGACGCGATAGCCCTCGCAGATGCGAGCGTAGACGGTTTCCAGGCGATCCTTCAATTCGCGATCGGGCAGCATGTGGTAGCGGTCGGGATGCAGGTCGCCGGAAACCCGATAGAAGGCGGTGCGAATCTCCGCTTCCGTGGGCGCCGGGGGCAGACCGAGCAGGTCGTAGTAGGAAAGCTGGTCCAACTTCGGAAAGATTTGCCCGACAAACGCGGCAAGTTGATCGAAGGTTTGCGCAGGCATGGGCTACTCGCTGGTCGCCTCCAGCTCGGGTAACGGTGAATCGTCGACCGGCCCTTCCTGCGACTTCTGCCGTTCCATCGCTTCCGCCACCTCGACGTCGGTCATGCCGCCGCGGACGTTGACTGCCGCCTCGCGCGCGGCGCCGGTTGCGACGTCACGGGCGCGCACGCGCAGAATGCCGTTGGTATCCACGCGGAAGGTAACCTCGATGGCGATCTCGCCTCGGCGCGCGGGCGGAATACCGCTCAGCTCCAGCTCGCCCAAGGGCACGTTCTCGTCGAAGCGGCGAGATTCGCCTTGGCAGACCTGGATGCGCACCGTGCTTTGATTGTCCGCCGAGGTGGTGAAGATGCGGGTCTGCTCGACCGGGAGGGGGACATTGCGGTCGAGAATGCGCTCGGCGAAGCCGCCGGTGACGGCGATGCCCAGCGCCCGCGGCGTCACGTCGAGCAGCACCGCGCGTCCGCCGAGGTTTTCACCCGCATGCGCGAGATTCTCGGCCTGGATCGCGGCGCCCCAGGCAACCACCTCGTCGGGATTGAGGTCGATGCGCGGTGGGCGGCCGAAGCAGCGCTCGACCTCGGCTCGCACCAGCGGCACGCGCGTGGTTCCGCCCACCGTGATGACTTCGTCGATTTGTGACGCCGCCAGTCCTACCGACGCCAAAACCTCCTGGGTGGTCTGGACAGTGCGGCTGACCAGGCCGCGAATCGCGGTTTCGAAGACGTTGCGGGCGATATGGAAACGCAGGGCAAGCTGCTCGCCCTGGCTGCCGATGGCGATGTTCTTCAATTCGCCGCGAGCCTCCGGGAATTCGGACAGGTGGCACTTGACCTGCTCGGCGGCGATCAGCAGGCGCGCGTGCGCAGCTTGGTCCTCGCGCGGGTCGATGCCGTGCTCGGCCCGGAACAACTCGGCCAGGATGTTGAGCAGGGCGATGTCCAGGTCGTCACCGCCGAGGAAGGTATCGCCGCCGGTAGCCAACACCTCGAAGACGTCGCCTTCCACCTGCAGGACCGTGACATCGAAGGTGCCGCCGCCGAAGTCGTACACGACGATCCGCTGCGACATGTTCTGCCCGAGGCCGTACGCCAAGGCCGCAGCCGTGGGCTCGTTGAGCACGCGCAGCACGTCCAAGCCGGCGATGCGACCGGCGTCAATGGTGGCGCGGCGTTGGGCGTCGTTGAAATTCGCCGGCACCGTGATCACGGCGCCGGTCACCGTGTCGCCCAGGAACAGCTCGGCGCACTGGCGTAGATAGCCGAGCAGTAGGCCCGAGACCTCGGGAATCGTGTAGCTGCGGTCGGGGCCGACAAAGACGGCCTGCTCGTTGTTGCCTTCGCGCAGCTCGTAGGGCAGGCGCTGAATGGCCCGCTGCACCTCTTTCGACCGGAAGGAAAGGCCGATGAGCCGCTTGGCCGAGTACACGGTGTTCTTGGGATCGACGATCCGTCGCGCCACCGCCTCGCGCGAAAAGTACTTGAGCCCGTCTTCGGAAAACGACACCACCGACGGGTGCAGGTAGCCGCCGTGGGTGGCCGGCACCACGACCACCTGGCCGTCGCGCACGGTGGCGATCACCGAGTTCGTGGTTCCTAGATCGATTCCAACGACCGACATTGTGTCCTGTAAGGTGCGGGTGGAGGAGGGGACTGGTCCCGCCGATGATACCAAATCGCGCGGCCGGATTGGTAACGCGATGGTCCAGAAAAACCATCGCCCGTCGGGGGCAGTGCCCCGGCCGGGGCTCAGTGTTGTCCGTGAGGATGCTCGGCGTCGTAGCGGCCGTTGCCGTTGACGTCAAAGAAGATGGGGTTGCTAATGGCAAGCGGATACACCCCGAAATTCTTGGAGTCGCCCACCACCGGGGCCATAATCTTGTCCCCGTCCACGCGGATCACCGCATAGCCGTCCCCGGGCAGGTTGATCGGCTGGCTGGTGCGGAAGCGGACGACATCTCGGCTCTCCGGGACCGGCCAGCGATTGGTTTCCTTCCCAGAAACGTACAGGATGACCCGGTTGACGGATATCCAGGGCGCGGCGTCGACCTCGATCTGCAACGTCGCCTTGCCGCCCGGGGCCGGCACCAGGTCGCCGATGTCGCCTGGGCCGGCGTGGAATCGGATGAAGGGCCCGGTCGTGAAGAAGGCGTGGTGCGCTTTCACGGCCGCGGCGACTTCGGCCGGGGTGACGTGGTCCGGTCGGTCGTCGGGCAGGCGAACGTAGTTCCGGGGGTAGCCACCGAGGTTGTAGGTCAGGTGATGAGTATCGGAGTTGCCCGTGGCGGTGACCAGGTGTCCGTGGTTGAGCAGGCCCAGCCAGTCGTCGATGACGCGGTCCACGCTCTTGCGGGCGGGATCCTGGTATCCGTTGAGCACCTCGAGGGCGTCGAAGTCGAACGAGAAACCAGGCCGGCCGGCGCGATCTGAGTGCGGATCGAATTCGCCCAGGATGAAGTAGCCGACGCCCGGATCGATGCGTGGGTGGTGCACGTCGATGAGCGCCTCGGGCGCGTGCTCGCGCAGGTTGGCGAAGATTTCCTTCGCGCTGCGCCCGTGAAGCAGGAGCGACCCTTCACCGGCTCGCCCGAGATCGGCGGGCAGTGGAAACGCACCGTAGTGGCCCCAACCGTTGGTGGTCAGCTCGTCGCCTCTGGCGCTGGTGATGAGGGCGCCCAGCCCGAGCTGCTTGATGGACGGGGCGTAGTCGGTGACCGTGTTGTGGTCGGTGGCGACGATCATATCGATCCCGTCGGCCACGAATTCGAGAACCCGGTGGGTGAGGGGAACGATGGAATCGGGCGAAGGCGCCGCGTGCACGTGGAAATCGGCGGACAGCCAGCCGCGTGTGTCGATCACGTGCTTGAGCTTGGCCGCGATGGTCAGGTCGTCCTTGTCGACCTTCACCTTGCGATGCACGCTCACGTCCCACTCCGGGCCGCGGCTGACGTAGATGTCGTAGCTGCCGGGCGGAACCCGTATGTCCTCGCTGCCCACGGCGGAGAACACGCGATTGAAGGCCGAGATCGCCATGTCGCCTTCAGGGCGCCCGATGTCGTTGTGGGTGAAGGCAGGATTGGGCGTTCCCTCGACGCCCACGAAGGTCAATTTGCAGGGGATTGGCTGCCCGGTGTCGACGTCGCGCACGTCCCAAGCCAGCAGGGCGCCGGCGTGCCGGTTGACCTTTTCCGTCGGTGGCGCGGTGGGATTGTCGGCCGACGGGATGGGGGTGGTCGCAGTGGAAGGGGGGGAAGCCGACACCGCCTGCGGGAGCAGGGCGGCGGCCAATACGATCCAGCCGTGAAGAGAGCGATGCTGCATGGGCCAAGAGTAGCCTATCGGCACCGACTACGAAATCACGACTGAGCTAAGATCCTTGGGTCTCGACACCGGCAACCGGCTCATCACGAGCGCACGCCGATTCCCGGCCCGCTGCTGGCTTTGCCGTGGCCGAGATCGCCGCCGCGCGTGGCCCCTGGGTGGACGGCTTCGCTCACGTAGCCCGTCATGCCCAGCTCCGGCACGTCGAGTCCGGCAATCTCGTCATCCGCTACAGAGCGGCTGCCAATGAGTCTGTCGATGATCCAGAGCGCAAGGGCGCTGGTGGGAACGACCCACGCCACGTTGGCGGCGATACCAAGCACCGACGCCAGCAACTGACTACCACTGCCCGCGAACAGCCCTTCCACAGGACCCGCGACTCCGTTCCATCCATCGCCGGCGCGTCCGTCGGCAAAGATGCCGACTGCAAGTAGCCCCCAAGCACCCGCGACGCAATGAACTGCGGCGGCACCGGCGGGATCATCAATACGCAGGCGGCGTTCGAGAAAGAGCGCGCCTTCAAGCGTAAGCAGACTGGCACTGGCACCGATTACGACGGCGGAACCACTCGCGACGAAGGGCCCGGCCGCGCTGATCGATACCAGCCCGGCCAGAAACCCATTGCAGATCATACTGAGGTCCGGCTTGCCGAAGCGAAATCGCGTGTGAATGAACGCCCACATTGCGCCCGCCGCCGAGGCCAACAGCAGGTTGACCGCGAGAGCTGCGGCAAGGTTGTCGTTGCCACGGGCGCCAGACGCCGTCGCCAGGCCGAACCAGCCCCCGGCCAGGAGCAGTGTGCCGAGTACGACCATGGGCATGCTATGAGCGGGAATGGGACGGACCTCACCCCTCAGGCTATATTTGCCGAGCCTGGGGCCGAGCATCTTGGCGGACACGAGCGCGATCGTACCGCCCGTCATGTGCACGACCGCAGCCCCGGCGCAATCCACCACGCCGTGGCCAAGGTGCAGCTTCGACAGCCAACCGCCTGACCAAACCCATTGCGAATAGATCGGGAAGATAGCCGCGGACCCTATGAACGACAGCAACACGGTCAAGCCGAGCCGCGAGCGCTCGGCCATGGCGCCCATGGGAATCGTCGCGCTTACGGCGGACAAGCTGGCGCGCGACAAGAACGCTACGACCAAGGCGGTTCCGACAGTCGATGGACTGAACAAAAATCCCCGGTAGCCGTTTTGCAAGCCGAAGCCCACCGACCACGTGCCAAGGATGCTGGCACATGATGCAAGCAGGACCATGGCGGTCGTGTGTGCGACGTTCTTCGAGCGAACCAGGCCTGCATACAGCACCGCAAAACCAGCTTGGGTCAAAAGCCCGAACAGTCCGATCGCTACCAGCCAGATGGCGTCGACCAAAGCTTGCGTAGCGAAGGGCTGCCGTACGATGGTTTGGAGCAACGAGGTCTGAGTCATGTCTTCGTTTCCTAGTGTGGAAGCTTCTGCCCGCGGAACAGTAGAATGAACAGCATGAACACAAAGCCAATGACACCAACGATGATGGCGACCTGACGGACGATCTTCCACCGCGACTTCCAATGTGCTGGCGCTCGCAGTCGCTCGTGGCGGCCGGTCAGGGCAACCGTTTCCGGCGCGTCCAAATCGGCCTTCATTTCGGCAGCGCTGGCGTAGCGATCCACGGGATCCCTCTCCATGGCGTGAAGAATGATCTCCTCCACCTGCGGCGAAATCTCGGGGTTGATCTTGCGCGGCGCCCGCGGATCGCCAATCAGACGAGCATTCATGACCATGTAAGTGTTGGGCGCCTCGAAGGGGACGCGTCCAGTCACCATCTCGTACAGCATGGCACCGAGGCTGTAGATGTCGGTCCGACCGTCGCCCCGTTTGCCCTTGACCTGTTCGGGGGCCATGTAGTCCGGCGTGCCCATGGTCGGCGAGAATCCGCCGAAGGTGATACGCCGCATGGCCTGTGCCTTTGCGATGCCGAAGTCCATGATGCGGATGCTTCCGTCGTCGCAAGCCATGACGTTGGCCGGCTTGAGATCGCGATGCACGATGTCCCGGCGGTGCATGTATTCCAGCGCTTCGCAGATCCTGCTTGCGAACGCGAGTGCCTTGGCCACCGGCAACTTGCCTTCCTCGCGGACGAGCTCGTCGAGGGTTCGGCCCTTCAGGAATTCCATCGCGAAGTACGGGCGGCTCTTCTTGGGCGAGGTAGGAATGATCTTCAGGATGCCGGGATGGCTGAGCGATTTGCCGATTTCTTCCTCTCGCTCGAAACGCGAATAGAAGGCCGGATCGCTTTCAAGGCGCATGAACGGAACCTTGAGCGCGACCGTGTCACCACTTGCGAGGTCAACCGCCTTGAACACCGAGCCCATCCCGCTGCGGCTGATAAGCCCAACGATCTCGAAACGCGCGTCGAGCACTTGTCCAACCTGGGGTTCGCTGGTCACGGCGGCTTGCGGCTCCTCCGAATAGATCGCTGCTCCACGGTAGTAGCGGACCTGTTCGACCTTGTCCATGCGAATGACTTGGACCGTGACGTTGTCGTCCGAGCCCCGCTTCATCGCCATCTCCAGGATGAGCTGGCAGGCTTCTTGGGCGGGGTAGCGCAAAACGGTTTCGCAGATTTCGCTTTCCGTGATGCAGCCATGGATACCGTCGCAGCACTGCACGAGGATGTCCCCTTCGTGAATGGGAGCCTTATTGAAGTCGACCTGCAGGGTGGGGTTCTGGCCAACCAGCCGGGTGAGCATCGTGCGCATGTCGCTGGTGGCCGCCTCATGCGCCGAGAGCAGGCCCATCTTGACCTGCATTCCCACGTACGAGTGATCGCTGGTCAGCCGCTCGATGCGGCCCTGGTGAACGTGGTAGGCGCGGCAATCGCCAACGTGCCCCACGAAGACTTCGCCACTGCGGAACAGCAAGGCAGTCATGGTGGTCGCCATGCGCCGCTCGTCGCCCTTCGCAAGCATGCCCTGGTCGTACACGGCCAGGTTCGCCTCGCTGAAGGCGCGCCATAGAATCTGGTTAGGGGTCTCCGTCAGCGCCGCATGGCGAAAACAGCGTTCGACCGTCTCCACCGCCAGCTTGCTCGCGATCTCGCCGAATCCGTGGCCACCAGCTCCGTCCGCAAGCACGGCAAGGATGCCACGGTCGCGCCGTTCTTCGTCATCGTCGGGAACGGCAAACGCGGCGCTGTCTTCGTTGTTCGCGCGAACCGCTCCCGGGGACGTGGCAAAGCCGCAGGTGACTTCCATCAGAGTATCAATTTAGCAAAGCGGCGCAGCGGGTGCGAGCCACTGCGCCGCTTTGCGACTCGGATCCCGAGGATCTAGCCGCCCATCTTCGCCTCGACAGGCGTTCCGGAGAGCAGGATGTCCTTGCCCTTCTTTCGGCTGCCACGCACGAAGTATGCTGCGCCGTAGATGCCCCATACGAGTACCGCACCCAGCGCAAAGAAGGGCTCCTTCGAACTCATGCCAGGGACGAACGAGGGGCCGATGAGAAAGAACAACATGCAAAGGAGGTTGGCGACGAGGCCAAACAGGGGAACGAACATATGCTTGAAGCCGCTGAACGTGTGATGCTCGCGGAAGGCTATAATCGCAATGATGTTGGTCATCATGTAGAGCAAGAAGGTGCCGAAATTGCTGACCAAGGTGACCACCAACAAGCTCTGTGGAATCTTCGCCGCCGTGTCGTGGCCGAAGACAAGGAAGCTGTACCACGCGTTCTGCGGAAGCCCCTTGACCACGTCGTCCGCCAAAGCAGCAGGACCGCAGAAGTTGAACGCCACAGAAATAACCCCGACCACGGCCGAGATGGCGGCCAGCGTCCAGATCGCCCGGTGGGGCGTCAGCTTGGTGCCGTGGAGCATACCGAAGTGCGGCCCCACTTCTTCGTCCCGGCCCATTGCGTAGGTCACGCGCGCGCCGGTGCTCATGCACGAGAGGGTGGTCCCAATCAGTGCCAGGAACACAGTCAGCGCTTGGACCAGCATGAAGGCCTTGCCGGCGGCCGCGCTTCCGAAAAGCCAGGTTCCCGCAATAATCATCATGTCCCCCAGCGGCGCAGCCGAGGCCGTGGCATTGCTGATCTGGTAGCCGCTATTTAAGAAGTAGTTGGCGGCGAAGTATTCTATGAGGTAGCAGAACAGGCCCTGGATGAGGAGCGACAAGATGACCGCTCGCGGTATGTCGCGCTTGGCGTTCTTTGCCTCCTCGCCCATCGACGTTACTGATTCAAATCCGACTAGAATGAGAATCGCGATGCAGGCCTGAATGATGACGTAGCTGAATTTGTGCGGCGCCACGACTGACTTGGCCGAGCCGTGATATTGGAATGCAGACACTTGCTTGGTGGCGTCGGACGGATCCGGCACCGTGTTGTACGCCCCCTCTGGCGCGTAGGAAACCTTGAACATCTGATCGCTGCCGTCGGGATTCTTCGCGTAGACGAAGTTGCCTTCCGGATCCTTGACCGGTTGCCCCTTGGCATCGAGGGCAATGACCTTGTCGATGGCATTGCCGTTGGGGTCGAGGGTGTAGCCGACCGAGCCCTCGGCATGATTCAGGCGATACCCGACCGCGATCGCCGAGAACACCAGCAGCGCCGCAATCTGAATGACGTTGATTGCGGTGTTGATGGCTGTGGTGCCGGTTACGCCGCGGAACGCGATGTACGCCACCCCGAACGCGAACGCCACACTGAAGATGATCATGAAGATCGGGCTGGGCACCGCGGCGCTAAAGACGCTTGGCCATATCTGACCCGTGACGTAGCCGACCACCAGGGCCGTGGTGCCCACCATGAGACCGGGATAGACCCAGTAGTAAAGGTGGCTTGCCCAGCCCACGACGAATTTGGCGATCCGCGCGTAGCGGAAGGTCTTGTGCTTGGAAAGGAATGCCTGTTCAGCGAAGAAGTATGACGAGCCGGCGCCGGGATATAGCTTCGACAATTCCGCATAGGCGATAGCCGTCGCCAGACACAGCATAAGGGCTGCCAGAATGCCGAACCACATGCCCGAGGCCGCCATGGGCGCCCCATACACCGACTGTATGAAGAAGGTCAGCCAAAGAAACGCCCCAGGCGCGATCAGCGCCATGGCGTTCACGGTCAGTCCCGTAAGCCCCAGGGTTGCTCTCGACGAAGATGATGCTGTTTTGTTCTCTTGTGCCATAGTCGCTCACCTGCTCCTTTCAGTGAACTTGGTCGTTGTTGCCGTAATCCTCATGGTGCTAAGTTTACGGATGGTTAAGAGCGAGCGAATTGCCGGCGGACTAAAGGTTTGTTAATAGAAAACCGAGACTGCGGAATCTATTGGACACGGAAAGCGCAGAGGCGGATACGCGGTCTTTCCCGGGTTGTTACCTCATAGAAACGATCGACGAATCTCGGTGCTGGACGCAGCCCCGGGGCAGATGCCGCCCGGGCGATTGCTAGCCCACCGAACGGCGCGAAAGCTGAGCAGTTTCCGGATTCGGATCGAGGTCCGGGTGCTCCCCCCGTCCACGGCAGCAGGGCTTTGGGCAAGCGGGCCAGTCGAAAGGCGGCGCAACTCGGCGCCGCATGGGCCAAGCGTAGCCCGACTGCACGCGCTACGAATTCACGACCGATTTGGCGACGTCGCCGATTTCCTGGTCGGAAAGCCACTTCTTCTTGTCGCAGGCCTCGATGATCTGGTGGTAGACGGTTTCGAGTTGCGCGCCGGTCAGGGGGAAACCCAGGTGGGCGCAGCGGTCGGCGATGGCGTGGCGGCCGCTGTGCTTACCCACCACGAGCTGGCTCGACGGCACGCCGACCGACTTGGGGTCGATGATTTCGTAGGTGGTGCGTTCCTTGAGGAATCCGTCCTGGTGGATGCCAGCCTCGTGTGCGAAGGCGTTGCGGCCCACGATGGCCTTGTTGGGCTGCACGCCGACGCCGATGATCTCGGTCAAAAGCTGGCTGGCTGGGAACAGCTCTTCGGTCTTGATGCCAGTGGAAAAGGGCAGGACGTCGGAACGAACCTTGAGCGCCATCACAATCTCTTCCAGCGAGCAGTTGCCGGCGCGCTCGCCGATGCCGTTGATGGTGCATTCCACCTGGCGTACACCGGCCTGAATCGCGGCGATGGAATTCGCCACCGAGAGGCCGAGGTCGTTGTGGCAATGCACGCTGACCTCCGCGGTCCCCTCCAGGGCGCGCACCACCGTGCCGACCAGCTCGCCGTATTCTGCCGGGATTGAATACCCGACGGTGTCGGGCAAGTTGACCACGCGGGCCCCCGCCGCAACCACCGCGCGCGAAAAGCGCACCAGCACCTCAGTCGAGGTTCGCGTGGCGTCCTCGGCGGAAAACTCCACGTCGTCCACGTACTTGCGGGCAAGCTCCACCGACTTGACCGCGATCTCCAGAGCCTCGGCCTCGGTCTTCTTCAGCTTGTGGGTAAGGTGGATGGGGCTGGTCGCGATGAAGGTGTGGATGCGGGGCCGCTTGGCCTTTTCGAGCGCCTTGGCAGCGCGCTCGATGTCGCCCGTGTGGCAGCGCGCGAGCGCGGCCACCGTGATGCCGCTGAACTCGCGTCCGACGGCATCCACCGCTTCGAAGTCGCCCTGCGAGGCTATGGGAAAGCCCGCCTCCATCACGTCCACGTTCAGCTCGACCAGCTTGCGCGCCATTCTCATTTTTTCCGCGACGTTCATGCTGCATCCGCATGACTGTTCGCCATCGCGCAGGGTGGTGTCGAAAATGTGGACGCGGTTACTCATCGGCGGGCTCCTTTGTTCGGGGAAGGCTACCGTCTTGGCCTCGATATTTCGAGTTTATTCTTATTCGATTTGGTATTTGGAATGCTTATATCATAAGCAGAGTTTATGGTTTCCAGTGGAGTCATTCATGGACCTTTCCGCCCTGACCGTGTTTCAGACCGTGGCCGCCGAGCAGAGCTTTTCCCGCGCGGCGGTGAAGCTTAGGCGTACGCAACCCGCGGTTTCGCTGGCCATCCAGCGACTCGAGCGCGATCTAGGCGTCGCCCTGATCGACCGCAGCGGTCGGCATCCGCGCCTCACCGACGCCGGGAAGGTCGTGCTGGACCACGCCAGGCGCTTTGAGAACCTGAGCGCCGATCTGCGCTCGGCTCTGGACGAGCTACGCGACAACGCCACCGGGCGGCTGCTCATCGGCGCCAACGAATCGGCGACGCTGTACCTGCTGCCGCTCATTAGCCGCTACCGGCGTCGCTACCCGCGCGTGAGAGTGCAGGTTCGCCGGTCGCAGTCGAGCAAGGTCCCCACGGAGATCGTCGAGGGCGATCTCGAGCTCGGCGTGGTGAGCTACGAACCCAATGACGAGCGACTCGCGTCGCGTGTGATCTACACCGACCACCTGGCGTGCGTGGTTTCGCCTCAACATCGCCTGGCGCGACGGGGATCGGTCAGCATCGCGGATCTAGGCATGGAAACCTTCATCGGGCACATTGTAGTGTCCCCCTACAAAGAAGTGGTGGTGCGCGAGTTCGAGCGGCTCAAGGTTCCGCTCAATCGCGATCTGGAGATGCCGACGGTGGAGGCGATTCGCAAGCTGGTCCAGCGCAACGAAGGCGTGTCTTTCCTGCCGCGCATGTGCGTGGAGGACGAGATCGCGCAAGGCACGCTGCGGGAGATCCAGGTCAAGGGCCTGATGGCCGAGCGAAAGATCCGTCTGCTCTATCCAGCCCGTCGGACCCTGTCGCACGCGGCCCGGGCGTTCCTGGCGTTGTTGTAGGAGCGGTCTACATCATGATCGACAGTCCCAGTGAGACGTCCGGATAGCCGATTCGGCCGGTCAAGGCGAAGCCGTTGGCGATGTAGTAGCGACCGCCGATGTAGCCGGCGGGACTGACGCCGACGCCGTGGTTGCCGACGAAGAAGACGTTGAGCCCGGGCTCGGCGAATGCGGAGAAGTGCTGGGTCAGCCAAAAATTCCACTGCATGACCACCGGAATGTAGACGTAGGTGTAGGTGCCTCCATTGGAGGTAACCTGGGTGCAAACGTTCGTGCCCGCTGGGCCGCTTTCGTAGTGCAGACACTCGTCGCGCGTCCACGAACCGTAGTAGCGGCCGATGTCGAGGCCCACCCCGATGGCCACCGAGTCGTTGACGTTGCGGATGAAACCTTCGGGAAGAATGACGAAGCTGCCGCGCGCGCCGAAGCCGACGCCCGAGCCAGCGCCGGGGCCGGGCGGATCGGTGCCGGCCAGGATGTGAGGCTCAAGCTCGAGTTGGTAGGCGATGGGCGTGCGCCAGTCGCGGATCGTGTGAGCGTCGTAAGCGCGGGCCGACGAGACGAAAAGGCCGGTAGCGAGCAGAAATCCGGGAAGCGCCGATGCGGTTCGAGAGAGCGTCATCAAAGTCCTCCGCTGCTTAGCAAGAGCCGCACGCCTGGACGCCGTTGTCGCACGAAAGCGGCCCCTCCGCGGCGTTGAGACAGTTGACCGTACAGGTGTTGGTGTCGGTGCAGGACACTCGACAGGACCCAATGCAATTCACTTCGCAAGTGGTGATGTGGTCGCAGGACACCGTGCTGCCGGGGCCGACGCGCACACCGCAGCGCTCGACGTTGCTGCAGGCGTAGTTGCAGTTGGCGCCGCAGAAGGCTCCGCACGAAACCGTGTGATCGCATTCGATCTTGCAGTTGTTTCCGCACGACGCCGAACAGTCGTTGACGTTGTCGCAGGAGAGAGAGCAGTTGTTTTCGCACACGCCTCCGCAGTGGACCATGTGGTGGCAGTAGAGGTCGCATCCGTCGCCGTCGGCGCAACCCTGGTAGCAGTCGGTTCCCTGGCTGCACTCGCACACGCCGCCGGCCGCGCAACTGCCTTCGCCGGAATGGCAGCCCGGGGCCAGCGCCAGCGCAAGCAGCGCGAGGGCGAGAGGAAACGATGAGCTTGGTCGGTTCATGATCCCGGCATGGTAGCTCGCCCGCGATTGGGGAGCCAACCCTTCGATGGATTTTCCGCCCTCTACGCGCCGGGCTGGCTTAGGTATTCGCCACGCGGGGCAAGCACCTCGCGCGGCTTGATGCCGTTCGAGGGACCGACGAGACCGTCGCGTTCCATCTGTTCGACCATGCGCGCGGAGCGGTTGTATCCGATTTGCAGGCGGCGCTGGATGAACGAAACGCTGGCCTGCCGGGTGTCGCATACGATGGCGACCGCCTGGTCGTAGAGCTCGTCGTGGAAGTCGTCGGCGGGAGCCGTGCCTTCGCCGTCCTCATCGTCGCGGGCGGTGAGGATGTTCATGTCATAGACCGGCTTGGCCTGCGTCTTGAGGAAGTCGACCACGCGGTGGACCTCGTCGTCGGACAGAAAAGCGCCCTGAATGCGGCGAAGCTTGGTGCCACGATCCGAAAACAGCATGTCGCCGTTGCCGAGCAGGGTTTCCGCACCCGGCTGCCCCATGATGGTGCGCGAGTCGATTTGCGACGCCACTTGCAGGGCGATGCGGCTTGGGAAGTTGGCCTTGATCACGCCGGTGATCACGTCCACCGACGGGCGCTGGGTCGCGAGAATCAGGTGCAGGCCGGCCGCGCGCGCCTTCTGGGCCAGGCGTGCTACCGCGGTGTCCACCTCTTTCGAGGCGACCATCATCAGGTCGGCGAACTCGTCGATGACGATCACGATGTAGGGCAGCTTGCGCATGGGCGGTTCGGCGTGCTCCTTGGCGAACTGGGCAGCGGCGGCCTTGTCGGAGATCTCGTCGGCCAACTCCTCGCTGATGGTCCCGTCGGCAGGCGGTACCGGCCCGCTCTCGGCATCGACCTCCACCTCTTGCTCGTGCCCTTCGGCATCGGCCATGATGACCTTCAAGCGCCTTCTGTGATTTGCTGCGGGCTCGGGCGCGTCCTCGACGTGGACCTTGTTATGGTCGGCCTCGACCTTGGCGTTGTAGCTCGAAATGTCGCGCACCCCGGTCTTGGCCAGAAGCTCGTACCGGCGCTCCATCTCGTCGACCGCCCAGCGCAATGCCAGCGACGCCTTCTTCGGATCGGTTACCACCGGCAAGAGCAGGTGCGGAATACCTTCGTAGATCGACAGCTCGAGCATCTTCGGGTCGACCATGATCATGCGGACTTCCTCTGGCGTGGCCGAGTACAGGATGCTCGTGATCATGCCGTTCACCGCCACCGACTTGCCCGACCCGGTGGTGCCGGCCACCAGAAGGTGCGGCATCTTGGCCAGGTTCACGCTCACCGGCGCACCCTTGGTATCTTTGCCGAGGCAGATCTGCAGCTTGCCGCCGGCCTTGCGGAAGCCCTCGTCCTCGAGGATTTCCTTCAGGTACACGGTCTCGCGCTTCTTGTTCGGAATTTCGATGCCCACCACGGCCTTGCCCGGGATGGGCGCCACGATACGCACCGATTGCGCCTCGAGCGCCATGGCCAGGTCGTTCTCAAGCTGCACGATCTTGCCGGTGCGCGTGCCAGGCGCCGGGGCGAACTCGAAGGTTACGATGACCGGACCCATCTGAATGGCGGTCACCTTGCCGCGCACGCCGTAGTTGGCCAGGGCCTGTTCCAGGCGCTCGGCCATCGCGCGCAGGGTGACCTCGTCGGTCTCGGTACCCTTGGGCGGCGTGTACTCGAGCAGATCCGACGACGGAAGCTGGAACGCGCCGTCGGAAAGTCGGATGAAGCCGGGGCCCTCTTCTTCGTCGACCTTCGGGCTGGACGTTTCGGCTGCGATGATCGCCGGCACGATGGTCGGTCCGGGCGCGGGAGGCTCGGGCGCGGCGGCGTTGGCTTCGGTCGGCCCATCGTCTAGCGTACTTGAAACCGGCGCGATGATTGCGATGGGGGCCGCCGCTTCGACCGGCCTTGCTTCGACGTCCTCTTGGCGGGTCACTTCGGCCTCGGCCAGAGCGGCGCATTCGACTGCGGCCACCTCGGCCACCACTGCTGCGACCGCGCGGCGCGAGTCACTCTCCTGCAGGGCCTGGTGAGTTTCGGCGAGATCGGTTTCCGATTCATTCGAAAGCGGCTCGGAGAGCGCAGGGTGGGGCAGGCTGTCCTCCGGCTGGGACTGCGCTTGGACCTCCGGTTCACTCTCGCCGGCCGGCACCGCGGCCTTGATCACCGGAATCTCGTCTTCCTCCTCGCGTGCCTCCGGCGCTTCGGCCGCAACTTTCTCGGCTTCTGCCTCTGCGCCCTCCTCCGCCTCTGTGCTCTCCCTTTCCGGGAACATGGCAACCACGACCCGACCGAGCGCTCGCGCGCTGGCCAGGGTCCCTCGGCCGAGGTGCCCCATGGTCCAGAGCAACGCGCGCCCCGCGTGTCGGCCGGCCCACGCCAGCGAATCCAGGACCTCGGCCACGCGAATGTCGGTCAGAAGCAAGATTGCAGTCGCCAGCAGCGTGGTTGCCGCCAGCGCAGCGCCGACGCCGCCGATGAAGCTGGCCAAGACCTGGCCCAGGTACTGGCCGACTAGACCTCCCGGCCCGTGCAGCATGACCTTGCCGTCGGCAAAGGGCAGGTGGCAGAGCACAGCGACCGAAAACAGAAACGAGAAGAACCCGGCCGGCTCGAGCAGACTTTCGACCACCCTGCGTCCACGACACAGACGCACAGAGACCACAAGTGCCGCAGCGATTAGTATGTATGACGCGACGCCTGTCAGCGAGTAGATACTGGCCGCGGCCGTGGCGCCGCCGGGTCCCATGACCTGGCCATTGCCGTATTGCATCGAAATGATGGAAATCAGCGAAAATAGGCTGAGTCCCAGCAGAACAATGCCGACGATTTCTCGCCGCCGTCCCCTTGATTCTCCTGCGCTCTTGGATGTGGCCATGGTACCCCTGGTGTGTGTCGGAGTATGTACTTCTCTTACTACTTAGACCTACATCACCACCGTAGACCCGGCGCCCGGGCCGTCAAGTTTTCGGCCGGACCGGATCTGATGATGCGAAGCCGCGGGGCGCTAGCAACGCCGGCTGCTGCGAAGAAAAGCAGCGCCCAAACCTCGGCCGTGACTACCATGAGCTTGTGCACGCGAAGCTCGTTCTGCCGGTGGTCTTGGCGGCGTTTGCGACCGCGCCCGAGGCCGCATGGGCCTGCCGTCCTCCGAATCGGGAAGCCCGTGTCCACGTTTCATTCCTCGCGGACAGCGATCTCGCCGCGATGGCCAAGTGGGCGAAGGAGTCGGCCTGCATCGACTATTCGTTCGCCTCGTCCCTGTCCACCCGGCGCCTCGGCCAGTCGGTGATTTTTGCCGTCGCCGGCGACGATGTCGGCGCAGTGCTCGAGTTGCTTCTGCACAGCATGAGCCTGCACAGCAGGGGCGCCGGCAGTCGGCGGATGGTGGTGGCCGACGGTCCCGAGAGCGAGGAATCCAGGGCGAGCAACCTGCGCGAGAAGGCCGAAAGCGACCAGGATCGCATCTTTGCCAACATCGAAAGCGAGATTCAAAGGAAGGACGCACGCCACTTCAGCATTTCGCGCAGGGGCGCCGACGCGGCCTTGGCGAACCTCGCCGCGGTGGCGCACTCGCTGCGCGCGGTCCCTGAAAGCAAAGACAATCGCCCGGTTGGGTTTCGACTGGTCGGCATGAAGCCGTCGGGCCTGCTTCTGCGGTTGGGCTTCCGGAACGGCGATGTCGTCGAGAGTGTGAACGGCCGCGAGCTGACCGCGCCCGACAAGGCGATCGAGGCCTACAGCAAGTTGCGCTCCACGACCGATTTCAACGTCCGCCTGTTGCGCAACGGAAAGCCCCTTTCAATCGAAGTGAAGATCCTCTGACGAGGGGAACGATTCAATACGCCAGCCCCACTGCCGCCCGTGCAAACCAGCTTGGCCGGCCCAGGCTGCCGAGGCCTTCGTTCACGGTTCCATTGATTTGTGGCCTCTGCTGCAACCACAGGGCGCCGCCGCGCAGGTCGACGAGGAAGTGCGAGGCGGCTGCCCAGCTTCCTCCCAAGCACGCGACCAGGGCGGCGCTCGACGAGCTGTCCGACGAGGCTCCGTAGGGTGGTTTCGGGGTGCCATGCAGTCGCAGCCAGTGCCAGCCTCCACCCAGCTCGGCTGCTCCGCGGAGGCCGTGCCAGGCAGGTCCAAGCACAGTCGCGGCTGCTCCCAGATAGCGCTGCTCTAGCGCCACTTCACCTGCCACACTGTTCATGCTCGGACGGGTGCCAAAGCCGAACCCGCTCAGCCCGATCCGCAGCCAGCGCAGGGTCGCATAGCCGCCGTCGATCTCGGGCGCCACCGACGGGGCGAATCCGGTCGATGTGCCGAGCACGCTGACACCCACGGCAAGGTATGCCCGCGCACCTGGCTTGGCCCGGGCCGGCGGTGGGGCGGGGGCGGGCGCGGCCGCTCGATTGACCAGAGCATCGAGCATGCGAGCGCGAATGAAGTCGACCGCGCGAACCGCGACGATGACCTCGCCGCGGTCCTTGGCATCGTCGGGATCGACGGTGATGCGCTCGATCGAGGTTTGGCCCGTGGACCGATCCAGAAACAGCACGTCCAGCGAGTGCTTCGGTTGCTCGCTTGCCTGCGAGCCTGAAAATGCCACCACCGCGGCCGGGCGAAGGCCGTGGCCAAGGTCTTCCAATTGGTTCGGCGTCACTGTCTCGGTGCCGGCATCGACGAAGCGAACCTCGAACCCGACGGAGATCGCTTCGCCGCGCAAGCGATTGAGCGCCTCAAGGATCGCCCGGTTGGCATTGGCAGGCAAGGCAACCACAACCAACGCGGGCGGTGGGCCCGCATTGGCAGCGGCGGCCTCGCCGGCGGACAAGAACCCGAGCAGAAAGGTCGCGAAAGCTGCCGTCACCTAGCGGCAGATTGTACTAGAGTCCGGGCCAGATCGGCCTGGCTGCCGTGCGGAAAGCGTCCGAGGTATTGCTGTGCCACAGCATGGGCGCGATCGAGGTCGGCACGGGAGAGTAGAACCATCTGTCGGCCCATCGCCTCGGCAGCGTAGGGTCCGTGCGCGGATTCGCGAAGATAGGTTTCGTACCAGGTCAGCGCAGTAGCTGGCGAGCTCGCCTTCGCGGTTTCGGTCAGCCGGCCCAGGAAAAAGGCCGCGTCGTTGCTGCGGTCACTGCCCGGGAAGCGTTCTCGAATCTGGACCAAAGACTGGTGGGCCAGATCATAGCGTCGCGTGTAGCGGGCGGCGTCGGCCAGCGACGTCAGCTCGAAGGCCGACGCGTGCGCCATAGCGACGTCGATGCCACGGTCTTCCGCGCTCTGGACCACTGCCGCGAAATCGCCCCGCGCAATGAGCTGGGCCCAAGGCTCGTTCCGTCCGGTGACGACAGCAGGGGGTTCCGCGCCTCGCGGGCGCGTGCGATGCGCCGGTAGGTGCGTCGGGGGCGCGGTCAGGTCCGCCACACCGGTACCGAGACCCGGGTTGGTCGGCAAGGCGCCCGCGGTCGGTGAGGAGGATTGGGGCTCGCTGAGCACCGCCCCGGTGCGGGCGTCGCGGCCTTGCGGCTCAGTATTCGCGCTCGGACGACTTGCGAAGAGCTCCAAGGATTCGCCCGCTCGCAGGGTCAGCGTGCGATCTCTCGACGGGCCTGTGACCTCCACCACGCCGTCCCGCATCCGCAAATCGAACCGACCGTGCTTGGCGTCGAAGCCGAGATGAAAGGCCGTGCCCTTCACCGCCACCGCAAAAGGGCCCGCTTCAAAGCGCCAAGAGGCGCCCTTGCGCGGACTCACCGACACGTCGAGGTCGCCATTGGCCAAGGCGACCCGCGCGCCATGCCCATCCATCGAAACCACGGAGACTCTCGCGGCCGGCGCCAGGCGAACCCGCGACTCGTCCGAAAACACGAGCTGGGCGGGCGTGTCGGCTCCAGCCTGAATGCTCTCGTCCGGGGCCACCGCGGCCCCCTCGAGGGCAAAATGCAGGGGCTTGAGCGCTCGCTCGTACTTCGCCCAGTCGGCTACGAAGCCCACGCCAAGGATCATCGACACGAAGACGATCCCGCGCAGATACCAGGGCGTGATGTACGGTCGCACGATGGGCACCGAGGGGTACTTGCCATCGGAGAGCGCCTGTTCCAGTTTCTGCCAGCCGCCAGCGAGCTGGTCAGGTGACACCTGAGAAAGCCCGGTGCGAGCCGCGTGGGCGACTACGTCGGCCAGGTGCTGCTTCTCGCCGTCGCTCAGGCCTCGCCGCACGGGTCACCTCCGCCGTCGCCCGACAACTTGAACGCCGCAAGACTCGAACGCAGACCCTCGTCGCGCATGGCCGCGCCCTCGATGGCCCGCATGGCCTTGATCAGGTAGCGCTTGACGGTGGCCAGCGAAATATCGAGGCCGGTGGCGATCTCGCGCAGGTCCATGCCTTCCACGTGGCGAAGCACGAAGACCGCGCGATGCTTGTCCTTCATTCCGTCCAGGATGCGCTGGATGCGCGCGAGCGTGTCGCGCGATTCGAAATCCGTGCCGACGGCTTCCGAGGTGTCGGCGATGAGGACCATCTTGTCGCGCGCCCGCTGGACCACGTAAAAGTGCCGAATCTCCTCCGACAGGACGCGCACGGCGACGGAATATACGAAGCTGCGCAGGGCCGCGTGGTTCTCCAGCGAGTGCAACCGGCGAAACACGCGCAGGAAGACTTCTTGTACCAGGTCGTCGTGGTCGTGCCGCGAGTTCAGGGCGCCGCGAAACAGCCCGTAGACCATGGGAGCGAATCGGTACCAAACCTCTCGCTGCGCCCACGGCTTGCCCGCCAATGCCTCTGCCGCCAAGGCCTTGTCGTCGGTCTTGGCGCCGACACGCGTCGGCGTAGCATCCTGCGGGCCGCGCTCGGGCACGAGAGCTATTCTGGCACGAAGTTCAGTCTGCATGGCGGAAGAACATGGTGAAGAACACGTTAGGGCCGACTTTCTGGGAACGCAGTGGTCACGCCCTCGCGCAACGGCTCAGGTCGGAAGCGGGGGATGCTGCCGTCGGACAATCAGCCCACAACCGGCCGAGGAATCAGGCGGTTTCGGGGCGGGCTTGCGCCATCTTCGACGCCGGAACCAGCGGAAAAGAAATGAGAAACTTGGTTCCCATGCCGATTTCGCTCTCCACGTCGATGTGTCCGCCGTGGCGGTCGATGATGCCGTGAACGATGGAGAGGCCGAGTCCGGAGCCCTCGCCGACATCCTTGGTGGTGAAGAACGGATCGAAGATGCGCGGCAGGACGTCCTTCGGGATGCCGGGCCCATCATCGGCCACGGTCAAAAGGACACGGTCGTCCTTGGTTCTCACCGAGACCGAGATAGTGCCGCCCTTGTCGCCGATGGCCTGCGCAGCGTTGGTGAAGAGGTTCATCAGCACCTGGTCGACCTGGCCCGGAAATCCCAGGATGCGGGCAGCGGGCTCGACGTCCTTAACCACCTTCACGTGGCGCAATCGGTGCACCAGCAGGCCCAAGGTTTCGTCCACGCTGCGGCCCAGGCTGACCTCGCGCTGGACAGTCTCGTCGCCGCGGGCGTAGCCGTGCAAGGCTTGCACGATCGCCTTGGTGCGCGAGGCGCCCCGCTGGACCACGGCCAGGATCTCCTGCGCCTCGGTCGCGAGCTGCGAGGCCGAAGCTTCGCCGGCCGCGATCTGCTTGAGCATGTCATCGAGCGGCCCCAGCGAGTTGATGACCGCGTTGACGGGGTTGTTGATCTCGTGCGCGATGCCGGCCACCAAGCGCCCCATCGACACCAGCTTCTCGCTGCGGACCAGATTGTCCTGTGCGCGCCGGAGCTTCTCGATGGCATCGTGCAATTCGGCGTTGCGCTGTTCGAGCGCTTCGGTACGCCGGCGCACCTCGCGTTCCAAGTCGACGTTAATGGACTCGGTCGATCGCAAACGATCGCGTAGCGAGCGCCGCATTTCTTCAAAGATGACCGCAAGACGACCGATCTCGTCCGCCTCACCCCAGGGCGGCACGGGGCGCGCCAGCTGCCCCTTCGACATCTCGCTCGAACGTTCTTCCAGGGCGCGTAGGGGCAGAACGACGTTGCGAATCGCCAGCAGCGCCAGCCCCAGCACCAGCATCAGGGCAGTGGCGAGCGGCGCAATCTTCCAGTGCATGGATACCTCGCCGTGGAGCCAAACGAAGGCAGAGGTGGCCATCAGCACGGCGACCATGGTCGCTCCGAGCTTCGCCCGCAACCCGAACGGCCCGCGGACCTGGTCGAGCGGCAGCGCGTGACGGGAACCAAGGTGCCGGATCAGGGGACGGAGCACCGACTGCGCGAGCAAGATCTGGTACATCGTCGCGAGCATCGACACCAGCAGCACCACCAGTAAGACCCGCCCCGCCAACGCCGACGTGAGCTGGCCGCGCCCGACCAGAAACAGCACCGATGCGACGCCGGCAGCGACCAGCGACATGGACTGGACCAGGGCAAGTGAATAGGGGATCCGCTGCGCGGCGATGAAGGCCTCGACGGCTTTGGGCTCGTCGCGGGCGGGCCCTTTTCCGGTCTTGGTTCGCAGCGCCAGGTCGAAGTATTCCTCGATGGCGCGGGTTCGCCGAAGCAGCGTTCGCCACCATAGATGAGCGCCCAGAATAAGGATCGGCCAAAGCGCGAACATGCCGGTGGTCAGAATCTCCGCCGGCGCTCCGGCGAGCGTTCGCACGAACCACGCAAGTGCGGTCTGCCACAGACTGACCAGCGCGATTCCCACCGCCAAAAGAGCGCTCCGATAGCGTTCGGCGAAGACGCGAATTCCCTGCAGGTTCGGCAACAGGATCGGATGCGCCGGCGCGAGAATGATGTCGAACGCAAGGGTGCGCACACTAGCCAGACCAGCCGAGGCCAACAGGACCAGCTGGACCAAGGCAATTGCAGAAAGCGCATTGCGGTCGCCGTACAGGACCGTGTGCACCGGCAGGGCCGTGGCGATCGCGGCCCACAACAGTAGGTGCACCACCGTGACTTCGCGCGGAGCCCGAGCGAGGGCTGCACGCGCCTGTTCGGCTTGCAAGGCTTTGGGCTTGCCGCCCTTGCGGACCGCCTCGACCAAAGCCAGCACGGGTCGCAAGAGGTACGTCATACGCAAAGCGCCCGCCACCCAGCCTGCCGCCGTCACCGGCAGAGCGACTTTCAGCCACAGGCTTTCCCACGGCAGATTCCGCATCCACAGCACCAGCGGCAAGCCACAGCAGAGTAGCTCAGCGCCGTCGAGCGCCAGCGCGACGGTTAGGAGCCGCCTCCCGATCTTCGGCAAACTTGCGCCTTGACCACCCTGTGCCATGGTTTGCATTGTAGCGGAGACGCTGGACAAAGCGCCGCCAAGCAAGCAGGCTACTGCAAAATCCCACTCCGCGAGAAAAACCTATCCATGTCATGGGAAACCATCCGCAGTCTAGTCCACGACGAGTGGGCGATTCTTTTGCTCCTTCTTTTGTGGTCCGTGGCGGGTCTCGCGGTGATTGGCGAGCGCATCTACGCGTTGTGGCGGGTCTTGCCCAAGTCTGAGATCTTCAAGAACCGCGTGGTCGACGCGATCTCGGGCGGCGACCTCGCCAAGGCCGCTGCCTTGTGTGAAACCGCGAATGATCCCTTGGGCGAGGTGTTCGGCCGCGGCCTGCGCGTTTTCGCCAAGACCCCGCACAAGGCGGCCGAGGCTACAAGCTCGCAGCGCATGGTCACGCTGGCGGGTTTTCGTCGCTACCTTTGGGCGCTCGGCACGGTCGGATCGTCGGCCCCGTTCGTCGGCCTGTTCGGCACGGTGGTCGGCATCTTGAAGGCGTTCCAATCGATGTCGCAGGCGGGAACCGGCGGCTTCAAGGTCGTCTCGCAAGGGATTGCCGCCGCGTTGGTTGCCACTGCGGCCGGCCTCTTGGTCGCCATCTACGCCGTCATCGCCTACAACTACTTCGTCGCGAAGGTCGGCGCGATCGGGGTTCAATACAAGGTCTACTGCGAAGAATTCCTGCTGGCCCTGGGCGAGCTTGGCAAGGCGCAAGCCGCACCCGTGGCCATCGCCCAGGCGCAAACCCCGGGCAAGGCACCGCCGTCGTAGCGAGCAAGCCATGGCGATGGGCGTTCAGATGGAAGACGCATCGGCCGACACGGAAGGCGATGGCGAGGGCAGGGAAACTATCGTCGCGGAAATCAACATCACGCCGCTCACCGACGTGTTCTTGGTTCTGCTGATCATCTTCATGGTTACGTCGACTGCCATCGTCGAGTCGGAGGTCGCGTCCCGCACGGGCGTCAAGGTCGCACTGCCCAAGTCCAACGCCGCGGGCGCCGTGACCAAGCGGCGCACCGATCCCGTGCTGACTGTGACAAAGAACAACGAGCTCTTCTTGCTCAACCGGAAGATCGATCCCGCAAACCTTGAAGAGGAGATCCACAAGGCGCTCGCCGAGGTGGATTCCGAGACGCTGCTTCTGCGCGGAGACAAGAGCGTCTTTCTGGGGGCTGCGGTCGACCTGATGGCCGTGGCGAAGAAGGCCGGAGCTAAGAACATCGCCATCCTGACGCAGGATGAGGGCAAGAAGTGATGTCTTTTGCCACATAGAGTGAGCCTGCCAAACAAATCCGCCCCACCGGGTAGGCTTTGATTGCGCTCTCAGCCCAAGTAACCCAAGGGAATCATTGGCTGCGGTTCGGAAACTGGCCGTGGCATGGTCACTGCAAGACTGCCGCTTCGAGATGGACCCAACGGTCCACCAACCACAACAAGGAGACCACAATGAAGCTGACTCGCGTAATCCTCCTCGCTCTCGCCTTCGCGATCCCGTTCGCCAGCACCTCGCTGGCCTCCGCTGGCGACGAGGGCGCTGCAGGCGACACCGCAAAGCCGGCCAAGAAGAAGGGCAAGAAGGCCAAGAAGGGTGGCGAGGAGAAGAAGGAAGGCGGCGACGAGGCTGCGAAGTAGTTCGCTCCCATCGCGAAGCGCAAAGGACGGCGAGAGTTTCTGGTCGTTCCTGGCTCTTCTGAAGAACCCCCGGGATGACTTTCCCGGGGGTTTTTTATTTCCGCGCATCGGAGGAGACCCCGTTGCCCGGGCCGGGCCCGAGAGTGGCCCTATAGTCGCGATGGCGAGGCGGGGCTTTGCCCTGCGGAGCCGAAACGCGGGAAGGTATGGAAACCCTCCCAGGGTTTCCATATCAGTCCCTTGGACTGGATCCAGGTAGGATGGCCTTGTGACGATCCGAGCGAAGGTATGGATTTTGGTCGCCGCAACGGCGGCAGTTACCGCCGGGGCGATGCTCTGGGTGCGCATCTATGCCATGCGCAGCGAGCTTGTGCGTCAGGCGCAGTCGTCGGCGGACGAAACCGCGGACGACATCAAGCAGAACCTGGAACGGCTGGAGCCGGACGCCGAAGAACGCGACTACGCCATCGCCCTGTCCAGTTATATGAACCGCCACCCGCGCATCCAGCGTCTGCAACTGGTCGTGGAGCACGATGCCCCGAGCTCGCCGTCGGTGCGCATCGTCGCTCCCCGGGGCGAGGCCACTGAAATCACGCGCCTGCCCTATCTGCCACGTGAGCCCATCGTCTACGCCCGCAAGGCCACCGAGGGCGACGTCTACATCCTGCAGCGCTTTGTTGACCTCAAGGGTCCGTGGCAGGGCAACCTGCTCATGAACTGGAGCTTGGGTCCGGTCGCGGCCATCATCAAAGTCACCGAGCGCTGGTCCCTCATTCTGGGCGTCGCCCACATGCTGGCGCTGGTTCTCCTCATCGGATTCCTCATCAACCGCATCGTTCTGCGCCGCCTGCAGTCGCTGGCCGCTGCCATGCGCGACGTGGAAGGGGGCAACCTCGATCGCCGGGTCGTGGTGGGAGCGCGCGACGAGGTGGGCAACCTTTCCCTGGGATTCAACCAAATGCTCGACCAACTCTCCAACGCCAATCGCGAGATCCGCGAATTCAACCAGCGCCTGGGCCAGGAGATCCAACTCGCGACGCAGGATCTGTCGCGCAAGAACGTGGCCCTCGCGCAGCTCAATCGATTGCTCAACGACCTTCGCCGCGAAAACGCATCGAAGGTGCGCCTGGCAACCCTGGGGCAACTGGCGGCCCAGCTTGCACACGAGATCGGCACGCCGCTCTCGTCGGTGTCGGGGCACTTGCAGCTTGCGCTTCTGCAGCGCGATCTGCTGCCTACCTTGCGCGAACGCCTGGAGGTGGCGTCGCGCGAGATCGCGCGCATCGGCCGCATCGTGCGCGACTACCTGGATTCAACCCGCGGGCTCGAGCCCGAGCGCAAGCGCACGTCGTTGCGCCAGCTTCTGCAAGAAGCCATCGAAGTCACCGGCGACGTCGAGCCGACTGGTAAGCGCGTGGCGGCGTTGACCGTGCAGGATGACCCGCAGGATTTCATCACCGATCCGGGTCTGCTTCGCCAGATCATCATCAACCTCCTGTCCAATGCGTTCGATGCCATCGGTCCCGAGGGGCAGGTGTCGGTGTCCGCGACGGTGACCAGCTTGACCGTGAACATCGCGGTCAGCGATACCGGCGCCGGAATCTCGGCGGAAGACCTGCGCAGCATCTTCGAACCGTTCTACACCACCAAGGGGCGTGGCAAAGGCACGGGCTTGGGGCTCGCCATCTGCCGCGAACTTGCCAAGGCGCTGGGCGGCTCCATCGATGTAGCCAGCACGCCCGGCAAGGGCTCGACCTTCACCGTGCGATTGCCGCTCGGTGGTTTGGCCATCGTCGAGGGTACATCCAAGCTGGAATCGGGCGCACGGCGCATCGCCACCGGAGGCAGCGCATGACCCGGATGTTGGTTGTCGAGGACGATGCAGTCGCGCGCGACCTTCTGTGCGAGATCCTGCGCGCCGACGGTTTCGAGGTGGAAGCGGTCGAAGACGGCGCGCCCGCGGTCGAGCGAGCCGGCGATGGTCGCTACGACCTGGTGCTTTCCGACGTGCGCATGGAACGGGTGGGGGGCTTGGATGTCTTGCGCGCCTTCACCGAGCGATCACCGGGAACGCCGGTGATCTTGATAACCGCGTTCGGCGACGTCACGGGCGCCATGGAAGCCATCGGGCACGGCGCCTACGACTACGTGTCGAAGCCGTTCAACATTGAAGAGCTGCGCCTGACGGTGGCGCGCGCCCTGGAACGTAGGCGGCTGTCGGCCGAGGCGGTCACGGCGGGGGCGCCGGCGGGAGCGAGAGAGCAGGTCGCCGAGATCGAAGGCAAGAGCCAGCGCATGCTGGAAGTCTACAAGCTGGTCGCGCGGGTAGCGCCGTCGACGGCCACGGTGCTGGTGGTCGGCGAATCGGGCACCGGCAAGGAGCTGGTGGCGAGGGCCATTCATAACCGCTCGCCTCGCGCGGCGAAGCCCTTCGTGCCGGTCAACTGCACGGCGCTTTCCGAATCGCTGTTGGAATCGGAGCTGTTCGGGCACGCGCGCGGGGCATTCACCGGCGCCATTGCCGCCAAGCGCGGACTGTTCGAGACCGCCAACGGCGGCACCCTGTTCTTGGACGAGATCGGCGACATGGGGCCGAAGATGCAAGCGCAGATTTTGCGCGTCCTGCAGGACGGTGAGATGCGGCCGGTGGGCGGCACCGAGGCGATTCGCGTGGACGTGCGGCTGGTGTGCGCCACCAATCGCGACTTGGATGCGGAGGTGAAGTCAGGGCGCTTCCGCGAAGACCTGTATTTCCGAATCAACGTGGTGACCGTGCGCATGCCGCCCTTGCGCGACCGGGCCGGCGATATTCCAATTCTGGTTCGACACTTCATCAACAAGATTGCCCGCCGCGAGGCACGTTCCGAGGCGAGTGTGTCGCCGGAAGCACTGGACACCCTGTGCCACTACGGCTGGCCGGGTAACGTGCGCGAGCTGGAAAACGCCATTGAGCGCGCAGTAGCGGTCGCCAAGGGTAACGTGGTGTTGCCGTCGGATCTGCCGGTTGAGGTGTACGGCGGCGCCCAGGTGGCACCGGCGAGCATCATCGAGGATCGCCCGACCTTGGGCGAGCTGGAAAAGCGCTACATCGCATTGGTGCTTACCGAGTGCGGCGGCAACAAGAAGAAAGCCGCCGAGAAGCTGGGCATCGATCGGCGCACGTTGTACCGGGCGCTCGAGCGTAGCGGCGAAGTGGTCAGCGACGACGACGGCGAGTGATAGAGAATCCGCGTGCGGTCGAGAGGCAGAGCAGGCGGCCCCGAGCGATTCGGTAAGCATCGAGGCCGCCTGCAGAAGACAGAGCTGTGACTTATTGATCTCCTTTCACTGTCTGATTGGGGTTCAAATCAGATCTCTCAATTCCTCCTTTCCTATTTTGCTCGCCAAGAAGTGGTTCGTTCGGGGCATGCCGGAGGCTTCTTCAGGAAGCGTGCCAGCCTGAATCGGCCGCGAGTTTCGAAGCATTCCGCGGTTCTGTGATGGCGACCGTCAGCCTCGGCGCCACCGTTGTCACGAACCGAAGCCGGGGTCACGCCAGATTGGCAATCGGCCGCGGTCCCCAATGTGCAGCGTCGCATCGACGGACCTCGCGTCCCCAAGAACGACGAGATTGAAAGTCGCGCCGGGGCAACCCGCTCCTATAATGCAGTCAATGCTCTGCTGTTCGGTGCACCCTCGACCTTGCCGCGCCCGCGAAGGGAAGACTTGAAATCGTCGCCTTTGCCACCTTGGCGCGTAGGTCTGGTTCTGTTCGGATCAGGGATGGCGGCCCTGCTCTACCAGATGGCTTGGACGCGCGAGTTTCGCCTGATCTTCGGCGCCAGCACGGCGGCGACCGCGGCGGTGCTGGCGGTCTTTATCGGCGGCCTGGGCGCGGGAGGCTTGTTGTTCGGGGCACGTGCCGACCGGGCGACGCGCCCGCTGGCCCTGTATGCCAGGCTAGAATTGGGTGCGGCAGCCCTTGCGGCGCTTTCGCCGCTGTTGCTTTGGATCGTGCGACTGGCCTACGTCGGGCTTGGCGGCAGCGCACGCCTGGGCCTGGTGGGCGGCAGCGTGCTACGCCTGCTCTTGGGAGCTTTGGTGCTGGCCCCGCCGACGCTGCTGATGGGCGGCGCCATGCCGGCCGCAGTGGCCGCGGTGGAGGTGGACGAAGATCGGGGCCGTCGGCGTCTGGCGCTGCTTTACGGGCTCAACACCCTGGGTGCGGTGACTGGCTGCCTCGCCGCCACCTTCGTGTTGCTTGAATCGTTCGGAACCCGACGGACGCTTTGGCTCGCGGCCGTGCTTGGCGCTTGTGTTGCTTTGGCGGCGCTCGTGTGGGCGCGCAAGCGCAGCGGCCCAACCGCGGGATGTGCTGACGCGCCTGCCACTCCCACCGAGCAGTCGTGCGATGTCGCCGGCCAGGCAGCGCCAGCGGGCTTCGTTCTGGCGGCGGCGGGCGTGGTGGGCTTCGCGTTTTTCTTGATGGAACTGGTGTGGTACCGAATGCTAGGGCCGCTTTTGGGCGGGACCGTGTTCAGCTTCGGGGTCATCTTGGCCGTGGCTCTATTCGGCATCGGCCTTGGCAGCGCGGTGTACGGTGCCGTAGAGGATCGCGCGCGTCGACCGGCCACTCTGCTCGGCTTCTCCATCATTTGCCTGGTCGAGGCTGTGGCCATCGCGCTGCCCTACGCCATGGGCGACCATGTGGCGCTGCTCGCGCTCTTTTTGCGGCCGCTTGGCGCTTGCTACGGATTCGCCGGCCACGTCGGCGTGTGGGCCGTGCTCGCGGGCCTGGTGGTGTTGCCGGCAGCCGTGGCGTCGGGAATCCAGTTTCCCTTGCTCATCGGTCTGCTCGGCCGCGGGCGTGCCGAGGTCGGTCGGCAAACCGGTTTGGCGTACGCTGCGAACACCGTGGGCGCCATCGCCGGATCGCTGGCCGGCGGCTTCGGGCTCTTGCCCGCGTTGACCGCGCCCGGGTGTTGGCGCCTGGCGTCCGGCATCCTGGTCATCACCGCCCTGCTTTCACTCGGGCTTGGACATCGGCGTACGTCCGAGCGACGATACCGCGCCAGCCTCGGCTTGCTGCTCGGCAGCGCGGCGGTGGCGGTATTGCTGCAATCGCAGGGGCCCACCGCGGTTTGGCGCCACAGCCCGATCGCGGTCGGACGTGTCGATCCGGCCAGGGTGGCGAACCCGATGGCACGTCGCGATTGGGAGAACGGGGTTCGCCGATCCATCGCGCGCGACGACGAGGGACTGGAAAGCAGCGTCGCCCTGGAGCGTTCGTCGGGCTACGCGTTCGTTCTCAATGGAAAGACCGACGGGCACGCGCGCATGGATGCCGGCACCCAGGTGATGGGCGGTCTGTTCGGGGCATTTGTGCATGCGCGGCCCCGGCGCGCATTCGTGATTGGCCTTGGCACCGGCAGCACGTCGGGCTGGCTGGCCGCGGTTCCATCCATCGAGCGGGTGGACACGGTGGAGCTTGAACCAGCCATCGCCCAGGTCGCCCGCGACTGCGCGCAAGTCAACCACGACGTGATGGCCAACCCCAAACATCACTTGATGATCGGCGATGCGCGCGAGGCGCTTCTGACCGGCGCCGGAACCTACGACATCATCGCGTCTGAGCCGTCGAATCCGTACCGTGCCGGTATCGCCAGTCTGTTCACCCGCGAGTATTACCAATCCGCCATGCGTCGTCTGGCCCCGACCGGGATCTTCTTGCAGTGGGTGCAGGCCTACGCCATTGATGCCAAAACCTTTCGCAGCATCGTCGCCACCTTGGCAGGCGTCTTTCCCCAGGTCGAGATCTGGCTGATGTCGCCTGCGGACCTGCTGCTGGTGGCGACCCGCGAACCGATTCCCTACCACGCGGCCGAGCTGCTCCGGCGGATGAACGAGGAGCCGTTTCACAGCGCCTTTTCGGGAGCATGGAGCACCGAGACGTTGGAGGGCGTGCTGGCCCACCACGTGGCCGGGCCCGGGCTGGCGCGCGAGATCGCGAGGTTGGAGGGCGCGACCGTCAACACCGACGATCGGACGCTGGTGGAGTTCGGGTTCGCCCGTTCGCTAACCGCCCATGGAACCATTCATGCCACAGACGTGATGGCGCTCGCGCGTGCGAAGGGCGTCGAACGCCTGGACATTGCGGGCGTTGATACCAGCCCGGCCACCATCATCGAAGAGCGCGGGGCGTACGGGATATCGCTGGGTGCGACGGCTATCGCGCCGTCCGAGGCGTCTGCGGACCAGCGCGAACGCTTCGCCGCGCTCAACCAGTGGACAGCCGGGGACTACGGGTCGGCCCTTGCGCACTGGCGCGCACAACCGCAGCCGCCGCAGGGCCCGGTAGAGATGATGGTGCTCGCCGATCTCCTGGCCGAAGCGGGCGACGCGGCCGCGCTTGGTTTGACCGAACGACTGCGCCCAATCTGGCCGTCGGTGGCGGACGGCGTTGCTGGTCGTCTCTTACTTCGGCAGGGCAAGGTCGCCCAGGCCGGCCAGGCGCTGGAAGCAAGTCTTATCGGCTATTGGGCCCAGCCTTGGCCGCCGCCGACGTTCATGTTGCGCGCCATGGGCTTGGCCGCAGACATCGCTCGCACGAGCCCAGTGCTGGCGCACCGACTGTTCGCCTTGCTCGCGCATCCGTTCGCGGTTCACATGATGGACGAAGCGCGCGCCTCGACCCGTCTCAGCTTGGCGCGCATGTTCCCGACCGGCCCCGAATGCGCCGACGCGCTCGACTACTTCGAGCCGAACGTCCCCTGGCAAGCCGACTTCCTTGCCTTCCGCGCCGACTGTTACGCGCACCGTGGAAGCCCACTTGCGGATCATGCTCAGCGCGACCTGCAAGCGATCCGGCGGGAAATGCCGGCGACCGTGGGGGCCGGGCTCTAGCCCAGACCCGGCCAGTCGAGGTTCGCGTCCCGGCGGACGCCTGGAATAGGCCATCCGGGCAGAGGGTTGTCGATGGCGCGCGCGTAACCCCAATTGAGCGACCACGATTGCAGGGTGCGCACGCCGGATCGCTGCAGACGCTCGCGGATGCCAGCCGACGAGAAAAAGTTGCGGCGGAACCACATGTAGCCGTTCCACAGGGTCTCCGGGCTCATGCAGGCCGGCTGGAAGGCAACCGCGGTCTTGCCGTTGTAGTAGCTCCAATCGCGAGTCAGCAAGCGGCCGTCGCGTTCCAAGTGGGCGAAAAGCGGTGTGCGCGGAAACGGCGAAAGCACGCTGACCGTCGCCCCATCCAGGCCAAGCAGGTTGGCCTCTTGCAGGGTTCGGGCGAAGGTATCCTCGGCGTCGCCGTCGAAGCCAAACACGATGCCGGCTTGCACGGCGATGCCATGCCGATGCAGGCGCGTGACGCCTTCCGCGTAGCTCTCGACCACGTTGAATGACTTGTTGGCCAGGGCGAGGCTGGCCGGCGAGAATGACTCAAGCCCGAGAAACAGGCAGACGCAGCCGGCGCGGGCCGCAGCAGCGACGAGCCCGTCGTCGCAAGTGCTCGCCAGTGTGACCATGGCCGCCCACTGTCGACGCAGCCCAGCCAGGGCTTCGAACAGGCCAAGGGCGTAGTCGCGATGGGCGAACAGTTGATCGTCCCAGAAGGAGAACAGCGGAGAAGGCATGGCGCGGATCTCGGCCACCACGTCGTCCACCGGCCTGAAGCGAAGCCCGGGCGCGTAGATCTGGCGCAGGTTGCAGTAGGAACAGCGGTGCGGACAGCCACGGGTGGCGATGACCGTACAGGCGAGCAGGTCGCGCTGCGCGAGCAGGTCGCGGCGGGCCTGCGGCAAGCCAGACAACGACGGCGGCTCGGTTGCCTCATACACGGGCGCCAAGGCGCCGCCCGCGGCATCATCGAGCAGGCGGGGCCAGATTGCCTCAGCCTCGCCAATCACCACGGCGTCGGCGTGGGCGCGCGCCTCGTCGGGCAGCAAGGTAGGGTGTGGGCCACCGAGCACAACCCGCCGCCCGCGCGCACGGAAGCCGTCTGCCATGCGGTAGACGTGGCGTGCATTGGGCGTGTTGCAGGTGATGCCGACCAGATCCGCCGGCGTATCAAGATAAACGGTCTGGCTATGCTCGTCGACGAGAAGCACGCTGTGGGGCGGCCGCACGTAGGCGGCCAGATACGCCATGGTGAGCTGTGCGAAGTTGTTGAGCTGCCCGCGACGGAAGGCGCGGATGAACCGATTCTCCGGCGTGATGAGCAGGACGCGCACAGCACCAGATTCTAACTCGCCTGTGGGTTCGCCAGCAGCATGAACCGGGGGGCGGTTAGGGCGCCAGTGTCAAGGCCGCGCGACGACCTCGCTGTGATGGATGCCGAGGTGGTGGCCGCGCCAGCCCAGGTGGTAGTGCGGGGGATCGCCGTACACGTCTCGCCTGAAGGGCAGAACTTTGCCGTACACCTTCTTCATGGTCTTGCGGTCGTAGACCACCAGATAATTGTACCCTCGGCATCCCGCCACCACGTAGCCGCCGCCAGGGGAAACCCGCGTGGCATACACCCCGTCGGCGACCCGCCAATTGGTCACTTCCAGGGTTTGCAGAATGTAGTGCATGGCATTGGGAATTGACTTGCGACTTAGAGCGCCAAGTAGGTTCTTTCCACGTTTCGGCCACTGAATGAAGCGCTGGAACCACGACGGGTAGGTCGGCACCACGCGGGCCTCGTCGAAGGTATCGAGGGGAATGTCGACCACGCTATGGCTGCCGCCGCTGGCGATGTAGAGGTGGTCGTCGGCCGTCACCTCCACGTCGGAATTGAGGTGGGCGGGGAACTCGGATCCGCAACTCCAACTGCGCACAATCTTGGCGGTCGGCAAGTCGACTTCGTAGATGTACTCGCGCACGTAGCCCGGCGACCACGCCACGTAGTCCTCGTTGTCCGTGATGAAGGAATAGGTGAAGGCATAGCCGAGTGGCTTGGTCGGGTGCACACAGTTGTGCCAGACGTTGTTCTGGACCCGGATGATGCGGGCCCGTTTGCTGGGATCGGGCTCTTCTAGGTCGAATACGCAGATCTGACGCACGTCGAATCGTTCGGGGCCGAGGTCACCGATGAAGACGTAGCGCCGGCTCGCGTCCCAGCGCAGCTCGTGCGCGTTTTCAAGCTGGTGCGGGCCGAGGTTTTCCGGGGCCTTGAGGTCGTCGATGTCGAAACGATAGATGTGGTCGCCGATGGCGCCGATGAAGTGCTTGTTGTCCGGGTACCACAGGTGATGCGTGTTCGAGCGCAGCCGGTACGCGCATTCTTCGAAGTACATCGCCGACTGCCGGGCTACCTCGCGCATGCGGTTCGGGTCGGAAATGTCGAGCAGCACGATCTGCTGGCTGAAGTTGCCGAGCAGCGCGAGTTGTCCGTTGTGTGCGATGGAGACGTTGTGCGCGGCGCTGATGCCGTCGAAATGTTGGATGTAGAACTTCTTCTCGGGCCAGTCGAATCGCAGGATGCCAGCGCTGCCGATGAGGCCATCCAGGTGGACGCCGTCAAGCGCCATGTACGAGCTGAAGCGTTCGTCGTTCACGGGTCGATTCCTTTCTTGGGTGTCGCAGCGCCGCTGCTGTGAGACTGCTTGAAAGCGGCGTTAACGCGGGCGTTTGAGCGTGTAGGTTCCCTCGCCGGGATAGGCGCGGGTACTGCTCGGCTGGAACGCGACCAGATCCCAACCGTCGAGCCCCAATTGATTGAGCAGCGTCTGGCTTTGGTTGGATGATGACGGACCAAGCTTGACGATCCTGTACTCCCAAGCGGTCTTGCCGTTGCTCGCATCCATAGCGCTGCCTCCTGCCGATTCTGAGCAATGTAGGATGCCGCAGGTCCCCTTTGGGTTGCAGCCGCCATCGTCAACGCGGAAGCGCATCTGGGGCTTGTGGCATCCAACGAGGACGGATGGAGAACGTCATGCTGTCCCAACGCTCACTTCCTGTGCTGGTGGCCGGCGCAGCACTCGCTTGGGCCTTGGTCGTCCCGCGAACGGCGCAGGCGCATTTCAACTTGGTGCAGCCACCTCCGGCTGACAACGCAACCGACGGGGGCAAGGGCGCGCCGCCCTGCGGGCCGACGTCTCCGTCGAACGTGGTGACCTCGGTGCAAGGTGGCCATCCCCTCACGATTTCGCTCACCGAGACGGTCATGCACCCCGGTCACTACCGGTTCGCGCTGTCGGTCAATTCGCGCTCCGAGCTTCCGCCCGACCCGGCGGTCGACGTGAGCAACGGCTTGTCGGTCTCGGCGGCAATTGAGGATCCGGCCGCGTTTCCCGTGCTTGCCGACGACGTCTTCGATCACACCACAGGTACGGCGCCCATCTCTTGGCAAACCTCCCTGACCTTGCCCAACCTGACCTGCGCGAAGTGCACGCTGCAGGTCATCGAGTTCATGGCCGAGCACGGCTCGAACCCTGGAGGCGGCTACTTCTACCACCACTGCGCCGACTTGAAGATTACCGCGGATCCAAACTTGCCGATGGCCGATGCCGGCGTCACCGATGCGGCTGGGCCGCGCGGCGACGGATCCGGAAGCGGGGGCAGCGGGGCTGGTGGTATGTCGGGGACAGGTGCGGGCGGAGCGTCCGGCTCAGGCGGGAGCACGCCCGCAGGTGGCGGCGGCGCGGCGGGCGGAACCGGTGGCGTGGGCGCGGGTGGCAGAGGCATCGGCGGGGCTACCGGCCTAAGCACAGCGGGAGCAGGCGGATCCGGCATGGCGGGCGTGACCACGGGTGGGAGCGGCGGTGCGGTCGGTGGTGGAATTGGCAAGGGGAACGGTGGCAGCAGCTCAGGCGGCGTGGCGTCGACCGGCGGCAGCGCAAGCGGCGAAGGCGGTGGCACGGCTGGAGGTACCCGCGGTGCAGCGAGTGGCGCAGGCGGAAGTGGAATGTTGACTGGTGCGGGCGGGAGAGGCGGCATGGCCGAAGGTGGCGCCGCCGGAGCGGAGGGTGGCGCTGGCGGAAGCGCAGGCGCGGCAGGCGCAGGAGGCACCCGCTCGGGTGGGGGCGGAACGGGCGCAACCGCCGCGAGCGGGGGCACCAGCACGGGCTCGGCCAGCCGAGGCAGCGTCGGATGCTCCGTGGCGGGTTCGCCGCCGGTGGGTCCTGTCTTTGCGATCGCGCTCGCCGCTCTGCTGGCACGACTGCGACGGCGACGCCGCTGAAGTCCGCGTTTCCCTCGCGCCCAAAACGTCGGGAACGTTGTAAGCTGCCAGCGATGAACACGCTGTTTCTCGCCCTTGTTCTCGCGTCCGCTTCGACCGCGTCTGCGCCGGCGCTAACGGCTACTCACTCGGCGGCTCCGGCAACCGCCAATCTCGACTTGCAGACCGTCATCGACCGTATGCAAAAGCGCTACGACCTGGCCAAGGATTTCCGCGCGCGCTTTTCCCAGAACTACAGCCGAGCGGTGATCGGTCGCAGCACCTTGTCCACCGGCACCGTCGCCATCAAAAAGCCGGGCCGCATGCGCTGGGACTATGAAAAGCCAGAGCCGCGCATTTTCGTGTCGAACGGTCAAGTGCTGTGGCTCTACGAGCCGACCGAGAAGCAGGCCTTCAAGCAGGATCTCAAGTCGTCGCAGCTCCCCGCCGCGCTCGCCTTCTTGATGGGCAAGGGCAAGATCTCCGACGAGTTCGAGGTGTCCTTCGCCAAGGACGCCAAGCAGGGGCGCCCGGGCGACTATCGGCTGGCGCTATCGCCCAAGCAGCCGCAATCGGCCTACAAGTCGATCCTCTTCGTGGTCGACCCGAAGGAATTCCTGGTGCGCGAAACCGTCTTGGTGGATTCCCAAGGCAACACCAACCACTTCATCTTCGACGACATGGACGCGAACGGCAAGCTGGCCGACGCGCTCTTTAAATGGACTCCGCCCGCCGGCGTGCGCGTGGTCGACACAGGCCAGATGGGCAAGTGATCAGGGAACCATCTGGTAGGTCACAGCCGTGCTTCCGGGTCGCTCGGTGGCCCAGGACAACTTCACCCAGGCGTCACCCAAAGCTTCGGGGGAGACGCGCATCTCGTCGACGGCCCCGGCGATGAAGTTGTCGTCTGCGATAGCGTCGTCTTCGCTAACCGGGAGCGAAAGAATCGGCGCCTCGCCAAAGCGCCAGTAGCCGGTGTAGGAATCGACGCTGGTCGAGGTCGGGTCGTCGCTGACAGATTCACCGTCGACCATCAGGTACTGGCCCGCGCTCGAAAAACGGGCGGCCACGAGATGCCAGCCACCGTCGTTGTACGCCGACAGTGTCTTCAGCACGGACAGTTGGTTCTCGCGTGAGATGCCGAAGCTCAATCGGCCTTGGGTGTCCATCCAGACCGCGCGGTCGAAGCGGCTGCTATCTCCCGCTTGGCTCAGGGAAAAGGCCAACAGGCCGCCGCCCGCGTTCGAATCGGTCTTGAACCAGAGCGAGGTGGTGAAGGTGTGGGGACCGGGCAGCCGTAGCGAAGTCGGCACATAAGTGCCGTTTCCGTCGAGAACGATGCCATCGGCGGCGATGCCATCGCCCAGAAACTGGATCTTGGGTTGGGCCTGCACCAGCCCCGTGTTGGCGTGTCCCGACGAATCCACCATCTGGGTCGACGAGCCGTCCGGACTTCGTAGCGCGTGCAGCACGCACCCAAAACCCGAAAAGACGGCCGGACCCGAGGACAGGGAAACGGCGGTGGGATTGCCGAAGTACATCAAGATCGAGCTCGCGCTGCTGTTGCCCTCGACGGTCGGCACCAGCACCCAGATACGGGCCGCACCTTGCTCGGGATCCCAGCGCTCGATCTCGTAGGCGAGTGTGTGGCCTGCGGCATCGAGGAAGCGCAGGTCGGCGCCGTCAGAACGGGCAGAATCGAAGTCGAAGCTGTCGTCGAGCCGGACCAGCAGAGGAAAGTCGGTCACGGCTTCCTTGACGTCGGCGCCACTTCCGGTCGTGTCGATTGTGATGCGAAGCACGCTGGACCAGTCGGAACAAACGCCCAGGGTACAGGCGCCGGACTGGCACTGGGTGGAGGATTGGCAGGGAGCGCCGGACACGAGCCCCGCCCGTACCTCGGGCCGTGGCGCCAAAGGACCGTCGCTTTCCCCGGGGATAGGCATCCCGTCCGGCGCGGCCGCATCGCCGGCCGCCGTGGAGGCAGGACCGTCGCTGCCATGGCAACCGAGCCCTCCCAACGCGAACGCGCACAAGAGCGACAAACACCAGCGCACGATCGCCCGCGCTCCGTCGGGCCACCCGCATCCGGCGCGCTTCATGCTCAGCGCTTTCCCTCGCCCTGGGAGAGGTAGGCGAGGATCACGTCGTCGAGGCTCTGGTCGGTCACCAAAGATGCCGGCGCGCCTTCTTGCGACTGCGGTTCTGCGCTTCGCGGCGCGCGGGCGGGCTCGCTTGCGGCAGTCATGGGTTTCGCCTCGATCCGTTGGGACGTCGCCGGGATGTTTGCGTGGCTTCCCTCCTTGACCACGTAGGGGCCGCCCGACACGGGTCGTCGTCTCACCGGGGTGGTGGGAACTTTGCGGGTGTTTGTCGCCTGAGGCGCCCCGGTGCCGACCACGACTTGGCGCTGCACCACCACCGGCGTGATGGGCCGGGTGGGGCTCGGCCGCCTGCTTGCGGCCGGCGTTGGGCTCTGCGGGGGCGGCGCCGTCTCCACCGGGAACTGGTCGCGCGTCGCCCGACGGAAGGTGTAGGTGCCCGGGCCAGGAACGGCCGGTTTGGTGAGGTGAATGGGCAAGGGCTCGGGCGTCGGACCTTTGGCGGATGCCGCGCCTGGCAGTGCGTCAAGGTCCAGCACCGCCGGCTCCTCTGCAGGCTCATCGGGGGCCGGCAGCGGCGATGCCTCGGTGATTTCGGCCTCGGACGCCGCTGTCGGTACCGCATCGGCGGCCAGGTCCTCGGACCCGAAGGTCTCGCCGCGCGTCTCGAAGAAGGCGAGGATACGATCGTCGTAGGTCTTCTGCTTCAGTTCCTTGAGGATGGCTTTGTGCTGCGATTGCATCACGGCCCTCACGTCGTCCTCCGCGGCGCTGGCTTCGTACTGCGAGCGCTTGCTGGCCAAGATGCTGCCCTCGAAGAACAAATGCGTGAAAATATGAGGGTTTCCCGGGCCAGAGTCCTCGGTCTGCACGTGAAAGATGTGCCCCTCGTACTTGACGTTGTGGTTGTAACCGAGCAAAGGACTGCGAGGCGGCTTCGCCATGTTCATGGCCAGTATAGCGCTTGCAGCGTTTATGCTAAACTTGCTTCAAAGGCAGCGGCATGGTCAGCATCACCGCAACCAAGATTCGCGACAACTCGCGCGATCCGTCCTGTGTTGTGAGCCTGGGACGAGCATTTCAGGGCTTTCTGATCAGCTACCCGACCATCGGTCGCGGCATGGTGATCTTTCGCGAGCCCAGCGGCCATCGCATGGTAACCACGCCGGTGCGCCGCGTGCTGGGCGAATTTGGCGAGCCCGACATCTACGTGGAGACCGAGAACTCGGTCTACCGGCTACGGGTTCGCGCGGGCGCACCCGCGGTGGAAAGCGCGCGCGCCGCCAGCAAGTAGAGCGGGATGGTGGCGTCACGGCCGCGCCATCGTGGTACTCTGAAGCCGTTTTGGGCACGATTCGTCAAGCGCTGATTCTTGCCGCAGGTCGCGGCCGTCCGGTCGCTGAACCCGATGTAGCGAACTGTTTGACCAACGTCGGTGGGATCTCGCTGCTTGTGCGCAGCCTGCGCGTCCTGGCGTTAGTGGGCATCCGCCGGGTCGGCATCACCGTGGGGTTCGACGCCGAAAAGGTTCGCCGGCAGATTGAAGCCGCTAGGCGCAAAGACCCCGGCCTTCCCGAAGTGGTCTTTTTCAACAACCCGGCTTGGGAGGGACCCAACGGCCTCTCGGTGCTCGCTGCCAAAGCTTTCGTCGACGAGCGGATCCTGCTCTTGATGTCGGACCAGATTGCGGCGCCTCACCTCGTGCGCGAGATGGCGGCCTATTCCGCGGAAGGCGACACGTCGGTATTGGCTGTCGACCATGATCTGTCGCGCGTGTTCGACTTCGACGACGCCACCAAGGTCAAACTGTGGCCGAACAAGGGGCGAGACCAGCGCGTGGTCGCTATCGGCAAGGGGATCGCCGACTACGACGCCGTGAGCGCTGGCGTGTTCGTGATGTCGCCGTCGCTAGTTCCGTGCCTGGAAGAGCTGGCCAAGCAGGGACCGAGGTCGCTGACCGAAGGGGTCGCTGAAGCTGCGCGGCGCGGACAGGTGGCCGCGCATGACGTCGCCGGCGCGATCTGGCAGGACGTGGATTCGGCGGACATGCGCCTGCACGCCGAATGGCTCTTGCGGGTCTACGGTGACGAGCTTCTGCACCCCGAGGTCCGCTCGGCGGTGCGCTCGACCGGCGCAGATACGTTGGCGCTGATCGAGAGCTTGCTGGCGGAAAAGAATCTGCCTCGCTACACGCTGTTTAACCCGGGACCGGTGGTGACGTCGGCCGGGGTGAAGGCGGCGCTGGTGCATTATGATATCTGCCACCGCGACGAGGATTATTCGGGCGTCGTGCGACGACTGCAGCAGAAGCTGCGTCCCGTGTTCGGTGCGTCCGATCAGCACGAGATGCTGCTTCTGACCGGATCGGGAACCGCAGCGATGGAGATGGCCGTGGCGTCGGTGGTACCGGAAAGCAAGAAGCTACTCACCGTGGACAACGGCGCCTTCGGCGAGCGTCTGGGGGAAATCGCGCGCCTGCACGGGATGGCCCACGTCGCGCTCAGTTGCCCGTGGGGCAGTCTGCCCGATCCGGCGGCGGTGGAGGCCATGTTGGCCGCGGATCCCGACATCGCCGTGGTCGCGATGATTCACCACGAGACCTCGATCGGCGTGGTCAACCCGGTCGGGGCTGTGGGACGTATCTGCCGCGCTCGCGGGGTGACCCTGGTGGTCGACGCGGTGTCGTCGCTGGGTGCGGAAGACCTGGACGTGGTTCGCGACAACATCGACGTGTGCCTCTCGTCGGCAAACAAGTGTCTGCATTCGGTGTCGGGCGTGTCGTTCGTGTGCGTGGCCCCGACGGTGTGGCCGCGCATCGCAAACATCAGTCCGCGGGTGTATTACCTCGATCTCAAGCGCTACCGTCGCTATTTGACCGACGTGGCGCAGACACCGTTCACGCCCGCGGTTTCGTCGTTTTTTGCGCTGGAGAAGGCGCTTGACGAGCTGTTCGAGCAGGGCGGGGCGCAGGCTCGGCGCGAGACCTATCGTCGGCGCAATCTTCTCATCAGGCGCGTGCTCACCGACCTGGGCTTCCAATCGTTCACCAACACCGGGCGGGAATCGCACACCATCGTGACCATGCGGGTCCCGGATTTCATATCGGTGGACGCGCTGTATGCGCGTATGAAGGATCGCGGGTTCATCATCTATCGCTGCAAGGGTGCGTTGGCCGCGCGACACATCCAGATCTCCAACATGGGCGAGCTGCCCGACGCAACCATCGACGCATTTCTCGGCGCCTTGTCCGAGGAAGTCGCCGCCGTCCGGACGGCGGCACAGGCGCAAGACCGAAACCGCGCGCAGCAGCAGCGGTCGTGATAGGCCACAGATCGCGAGCCTCCATTCGTGTCGCGCAGGGGCCTCACCATTGTCGTCCTGGTTCAACTCGCGGCCTTGATTGCGGTCTGTCTCTTGGTGGGAGACAACGGTTGGGATGACGGCGCTATTACCCTCGCATTTTCAAAGACGTTTGCTGGTCACGGACTGGTCGCGCTGACACCGCATTCTGAAACGGTCGAAGGCTTCTCAACCACCTCGTGGTTCCTGCTCAATGCCCTGGCGGCCCTTGCCAGACCCTCGTACCAGACCGCGATTCTCGCTTCTCAGGTTCTGTCTGCGCTCTCTATCTGTGCATCCACCGTGTTGCTGGCGAGAACCTGCACGCTTCTTGGCCTCGGCAAATTGTTCTCGACTTTGACCGTGGTCGCCTTTGCTGCGTGGGGTTGCTCTTACTACGAGGCCGCCAACGGCATGGAGATGGGACTTCTGGCTGCGGCATTTCTCGTCATGGTGAACGAGCTCGTGCTATCTCGCCCGCGCCTGCTTTTGCTCGGCGTGGGGGCTGCATTGGCGGTGACCACGCGCTTCGAAGCCATCGCCTATGTCTCGCTGCTGGCCCTGAGCGTGGCTCTTGTTCCCGGGCGGCGGGCCTTCTGGGGCATCTTGCTGACCTGCCTCGGTACCGTCTTGCTGTTGTCGATCTGGCGTCTGGCGGTATTCCGGGATTTCCTGCCCAACACGTACTGGGCGAAGCGCTGGCCGCCTTACGCGGGCTTCGATTTCACTGGCCGGGTCGACAGCGCGGTAGAGGCGCTGAGTTTCTTCCTTGCGCCGCTAATCGCGCTTGAAGTCTTGGCGGGTTCGGGTTTCGATCTGGCCGGCGTGGTGCGTTCGCGGCGCCAAACCTTCCTGATCTTGGCCTGTCCCGTATTGGGGGCGATTGTGATGGGCAGTCTCATCGGAAAGCACTGGGGTTACGACGGACGCATGCCGTACTTCGCGTTTCCACCGCTGCTGCTGTTGTTTGCACTGGCATTTTCGGCGTGGGTGAACGCGAAGCGGACCAGGTTCCGGGTCGCGTTTGTGATTGGTCTTTACGCAATGTCGGTCGGCACGTCCATGAAGAGCTTTCCATCGGGGCCGCTCAGCGCCGCGCTTGACGGAGGGAGCTTCGGCGTCTCCCCTCGCACTTATGCAGAAACGGGCCGGGTTTTCCGTCAGTTCGCAACCGCCGCGGATCTCCAGCACCCAGCGGTCCTTACGCCTGACGTGGGCGGCCTCGCCCTCTGTTGTGACGAATTCCGAATCGTCGACCTGGCGTTGCTTTCCAATCGGAGGCTGGCACACAACGGACAAGCGGCGCTCGCGGAAGTTCTTGAAACCGAGTCGCCCGAGATCATCGAGGCTCATTGGGAATGGGCCCTGGCGGGACACTTGTACGAGTTGCCCTATTTCCAGGCTCACTATTTGCCGGCCTTTGCTGGCGGAACCAAGCTCTGGCTTCGAAGTGACGTTGCCAAGAGCATTGAAAGCAAGGGAAGAGGTTGCCGGGTGGATGGGAGCAAGACAGAGCTTCAAGAGGCACTCGGCGCCCACCGGTACGCGGACCACGACCTGCCCGCTGACAGAAGGAATTTCGAACGAGCCGGGGTCGTTTTTGCACTTAACGAGGCCGACGCCACCAGCAAGAATTGGTGCAAAGAGTGACGGCCGGCTCTTCTGCTAGAGCACCCCACGGTTTGAATTTCCCGTGAATCCAGGGGACTGAGAACGCTGCCTAGTCCGCTGTGCGGAGCACGCGCCAAGCCTCTCTTTTACCACAGAGAACACAGAGGCCCGGCAAATGAAAGATTCTCCGGATCTCGATCCGAAAGCCTTCCCTTCTCATCCTCCAAGCGGCCTCGACCGCGCTAGCCCGCTCTATGCGTCGGCCGCACGAGGCACGCCAGCGCGCTCGGCGACCACTGACCACAGAACGCCGGCGATGGTGAGAAGGCCGCCAATGGCGCCGCAAAGCGAGATGCTTTCGTGAAAGAATAGCCAGCCGCCCACCAGGGTGAGCACCACTGTGTTCTGATTGATGATGCCGAGGCCCACGGCGGTGAGGCGCCCGAGGGCAGAGGTCATGAGGAGCTGGGCGGCCACACTGAGCAGGCTGCAGAGCGCGAGCAGGACCCATTCCTGCGCGGTGGGCGCGACCCAGGCGCCGAGGGGCGGAATTACGGTCGGCAAGGTGGTGAGCGAGCCCAAAATGGTGAAGGACGCGAACACGGTCCAACTGTTTTCGCTCGGGCGCCCGTCGGGCTCGTGCCGGCGGGTGGCGCGGATCGAGGTGATGGCCATGCCGGACAGCACGGCGGAAAACACGCCGGCCAATTCCCAGACCCCGAGGTGCCAGCCTCCGGTACGCCCGCTGGTGACGAGCGCGACGCCCGCCAGGGTCAGCACCAGCGCGACGCCGGCGTGGCGGCGCGGCCTTTCGCGCAGGAACAGCCACGCGAAGGTGAGCGACCACACCGGCGCGGTGTAGTTGAGCAGGGTCGCGATGCCGACGCCGATCTTCTCGATGCACTGAAAGTAGAGCAGCACCGCCGCGCCGCCGAACACGCCGCGCGAGACGAGCCAACCCCAGCGCCGTGGCCGCAAGTCGAGCCGAAGCGCGCCGCCTGCGATGGCCACCACAACCACGCCGGTGGCGAAGCGAATCAGGGCGACCTGGTGTCCGGGAATGGTGGCGGAGACCAGGCGCGCGACCATGGCCATGCACGCAAACAAGGTGGACGAGGCGACGGCGCTGAGCGCGGCCTTGGACGAGTACGCAGATTGAACGGAATGGCTCAAGGTAGGAGGTCTTCTCGGCGAAAGAGACCCGTTCTACACGGTTCCGCCCGGAAATTCCTCACTCGGTGCTGTTCACCATCCACAGCGAGAAGCTTGCCAGGAACTGGCGAAAGCCTTCGAGGTGCGGCTCGGGAAAGCCGTAGTCGGCGACCGCGCGGCCTAGCACGCGCTCGAAGCAGGCCAGCCATTCGTCGCGCGCTTGCCGGGTGATTCGAAAGGGCAGGTGGCGTGCGCGCATGCGGGGCGGCCCGAAGCGGTCGCTGTATTCCTGCGGGCCGCCCAAAAGCTGGACGAAGAACGCGGCCGACTTGCGCGAGGCGCGCGCGAGATCCTGCGGAAACAGGGCGCGAATCGATGCGGTTCCAAGCTCGCGGTAGAAGTCCTCGATCATGCGATGGATATTGTCGGCCCCCATCTGGGCGTAGATTTCGCGGCTGGGGCCGGGGATCGCGGCCGGATTGATGTCGGGAACGTAGACGTCACGAGGATTCTGCATGAGCGATCATCAGTCTGTTCGATGTTCGCAGCGACGGCAAACCTGGACGCGAGCGAGTCGCTCATTTCTCTGCCCAATGCGGCTTGCTTGATGTAGTGTGCGCGCACAAAGGGGGACCAAACCGTGCGAAAACATGCATTCATCATTCTTGCGTTCTTGCTGGCAGGCTGCCTTCCCGCTCGATACACCGTCGTGCAGGACTCGAACCCGGCTGCTGCCGCGACTGCCGCCAGCACGATCTTCGTGGGATGGCTGCCCGTGGATCCCAATCAGTTTGCAGCCCGTGGCTATGCCTCGGCGGCCGAATACGCCAAGGTCATCGGCGGCATGAACGCTGAATTGCAGAAGGGCCTGAAGAACGATTGGCCGAAAAAGAACTTCAGCTTCGCCCGGACACCGGAAGAAGTGCCCCCTGCCGGCGTGGACATGATCGTGGTGTTCCAGGGCGCCAACGTAGCGGAGGGAGGCGGTGGCGGACACTCGGGGGTCAACATCACGACCACCGTGAAGTTCTTCGATGCCAAGGCCCAGCGTGAAGTCAAGTCGGCCCAGATCACCACCAGCACCCGCGGCATCAACGGCTGGACGCAGTACAATCTTGAAGGCTGCCTGGAACAGGCCGCCTACAACGTCGGGGTCTATGTGGGCGAGACCGTCACCGGCAATCAATAACACTTCGTCACTCGAACGCGGCCTCTGTCAATGTCGGCAAAGGCCGCGTTTTCGTTTGGGCGGCTATTGTGCCGGCAGTCCACTTAATTGCAGGATAACGCCGCCTTCGCTGGCAGCATTGTCGGCGTCGACCACCAGGAAGTAGTCGCCGGCGGCCAGACCCTTTTCCGTGAGGCTGCCGGTGCTGGCGCCCGCGGTGGCATGACAGTCGATGAGGGTGTTCGCCTCGCAGGGCAGGGGCGCCACGTCCGCCTGGTAGAGGACCAGGGCATGGTTGCCGACTTGCGCCCATTCCACCGTCAAGTCGGTCTTGGCGGGCAGGCTGAATCCGACCACGGTGTCGGCGCCAGTGGCGGCCGAGACGCACGTGCTATGGGTCTGATCGTTGCCCGAGCCCGAGGTCTGTAGCGCGACCGAGACCGCGGCACCGTCGGTGCTGAGCAGGCCAAGCTGCTTGTCCGGATGGCAGCGCAGGTTGGCGCACGCCTTGTCGGTCGCGCACTTGCGGTCGTTGCAGTCGATGGCGCCGTCGCCGTCGTCGTCGATGCCGTTGTCGCAGATCTCCAGCACGCGTTCCTGGATGCCCTGCAAGTAGAGGTCCACGGTGCCCTCGCTGCCACTTTGGAAACCCTGGACGATAAGGTAGTAGCTGCCCGGTTGCACGGAGGGAATTCCGAAGTTGCAGCCGCCCGGCAAGGTGGCGGGATCGGCGCAATTGACCGGGTGGGCATCGCACAGATCGAGCGGCGAGAGCTGCGACGATAGTAGCAGTATCTGGTCGCCGGTCTGGCTGCAGGTCACCCCGAGCTCCATCGGGGAAAGCAGGTCGAGGTGGTAGGCGCGGCCGTGACCGTCGCCCTTGCCGCAGTCGCTCTTGAAGACCTGGGTCGCGCTGGTGAGATCCACGTGGACCTTGACGCTGGTTCCGATGTCGATGCTGCCCAGATCACCGTCGGCGGCACAGATGGGCGCCGCGCAGTTGGCCATGCCGAAGCAGTCGGGGTCGTCGCAGTCGACCAGCAGATCGCCGTCGTCGTCGATGCCGTTGTTGCAGATCTCGACACCACGGTTCGCGAAGGCTGACAACGTGACTCGGATTTGCCCTTCTTGGCCTGGGGCCCTTGCCTTGAAGATGATCAGGTATTCGCCGGGTTCGAAGTACGACCAATTCATGGTGCCCGACGTGCGGGCCTGCATGTCGTCGCAGCCGTCCTCGGTGCTGTCGCAGCGGGCGCCTTGGGCGGGCAGGTCGAAGATGCCGTACATGTGATCGCCGGTTTGCGTCCACCGGACGGTGATGCCCACGGTTTCTTTGACCGAGAACCTCACCACATAGTCCTTGCCGTTCGACAGACCCGCACAGGATGGGTGATAGCGATCAGCGCCGTTGTTGGTGTCGAAGGTGGCCGACTTGGACGGTCCGCCGAGCACGATGGTGCCCAGGTTGACGTCCGCCTCGCACAAGTTGCAGTTGCTCGCGCTGGCGCAGTCTAGGTCGGCACAGTCGATGGCGCCGTCGCCGTCGTCGTCCTTGCCGTTGTCGCAGATTTCGCTGGTGCCGGGCGTGCCGGTCGACAGGGTGATGGTCGCGCTGCCCGTGGTGCCTGGGAAGGACTGCACGGCGATCCAGTACTTGCCGGCCGGCAGGGCGTTGAAGGTTTGGGTGGCGGTGGCTTTGTCGCCGGTCTTCACGCAGTCCACGGGATTCTGATCGCATGCCTGCCCCACGCCGGCGCGGAACAAGGCCACCACGTGCGCGGAACCGGCGCTTTGGCTCATGTCTAGTCGCAGATCCGCGGCGGCCGCGAGGCTGAAGCTTGCGATGCGAGCCACGCCGCCGGGGGGGGCGCAGGTGCTGTAGCTGGCGGTGGCGCCGGTGGTCGAGATGGTGCGAGTCACCGAGGCGCCCGAGGCCGCGATGGCGCCGAAGTCCACGTCCGCGGTGCAGGCTGCCTGCAGGCAAGCGGGGAAGTCCTTGCACTTGGGATCGGTGCAGTCGGAAAGTCCATCGCCGTTGTCGTCCTTGCCGTTGTCGCAGATTTCGTCGCCAGGTTGGACCTGGCAGCTCGGATCGCCAGTGCAATCGGAGTCGGCGCAGTCGGTGAGCCCGTCGTCGTCGTCGTCGAGGTTGTTGTTGCAGATCTCGCGGCCGGGAACCGCACAGGCCTTGTCACCGAAGCAGGCCGGATCCTTGCAGTCAGTGAGGCCGTTGCCGTCGTCGTCGGTGCCGTTGTTGCAGACTTCCTTCTTCTTGTCGATGCACGAGGGATCGCTCTGGCAGGCGGGATCGGCGCAATCGGGAAGCCCGTTGCAGTCGTCATCCTTGCCATTGCCGCAGATTTCTGTGCTGCCGCAGACCATCGAATCGGGGCCACGTTCGCCCGCTGGCCCGTCGCTACGGCTGTCGCGCGGGCCGTCGTTCGGCGCGTCGGCGAGCCCGTCGCGATTTCCGTCAGGGCGTGCCTCAACCGGCAAGTCGCGGGGACCGTCGCTTGCAGGCGGGCTCACTCCGTCGGCAAGCAGGTCACGCGAATCACGCGCATCCCCGGAAGCAGCCGGGGAATCGCCGCGTCCATCGCTGCTGCCGCCCACTGCGTCCTTCTTGCCATCACCGGCGGCGTCGCGCTTGTCCTCGACCAGGGGCGCGTCTCGGTTTGCGTCGCCGGTCACGCCACCCGTGCCTCCGCCGTTTCCGCCAGTCGATCGCGTGCAGCCCGGGTCACCCGGCCTGCAGCCTTTCACGGTCGACATCTTCGACCGATAGCAGCCAGCGGGCATGGCCGCAAAGGCCAACGCAAAGACGCCAAGCAACAGTCGAATTGCAAAGGAAAACCGCACGGCCCCAATCCTCCCCGAAAACCGCGCGCTTGTCACTGGCGCCGGCTGAAGATCAACGCGCAGGGCAGTCGCGAGCGCCTAGGGTAAAAGGCTAGCCTTCGCTGGGCGGATCGGCGGCCGCGGGCTCGGCCGACGCCCCGCTGGCCCCGGGCGCTTCGCTGGCTCCGGGCTGGGGATGGGAGTGGCGCAGTTGTTCGCGCGCTGCTTCACGCGCGGCTTGGACTTGCACCAGCTTGCACGCGCCGCAAATGGCAGGCGCGGCCCAATTGCCCAAGTGGGTCTGCAATTGGCTTTCCGGCGGCCAGAAGATAGGCGTGCCGCACTGGGTGCAGGGGATCTCTTGCGTCTTGCGGTTGGCCAGGAACTCCGCACAGGCGGCACAGCGGCGCTCGGGCGGCTGAATTTCGCGTCGCCGCTTCCGCTTGTTTCTCTTGTTCTTGCCAGGTACCGACTGGCCCTCGGTAGGCGCGACAGCGGGTGTCGCAGCCTCGGCCTCGCCGGCTGCAGCCACTGCTTCGGCGGCAGGTGCCTCGGCCGGACCCACTTGCCCGTCAGGCGCGCCGGCCTGTCCCGGCACGGGCACCGAAGCGTCGGCCTGCGGCGTGCCACCGGGGGCTGCTTCGAGCTCTTCCTTCAACTTCGGGCGCACGCCGGCCGCAAGCTGCTGCTCGCGGGTCCAGGTGAAAGTACCCGGGCAATTCTCGGTGCGGCAGGAGATCTCGCGATCCTCAAGGTCGCCCAGCTCCTTTTCACAATTTGGGCACAGGTGCGGATAGGGATCGCCGATCTTGCCGCGCACGGCACGGGCGAGCTGCGCACCACGCTTGTCCATCCAGGTGCCTTTGCAGGAGGAACGTCGGCAGGGCCGCTCGACATCCTTAAGCGTGCTCCAAAGGTCGAAGCAGCGCTTGCACATGTGCGAGGGCGCCTTGGGCGGTGGCTTGTCGGCCTGACACGCGTCGAGCTGATCGAATCGGTCCCAGGTCCAGGTGTTCTTGCAGCCCGACGTCCGGCAACGAACCTCGCGATCGGCAAGCTTGCCGAACACCGCGCGGCAGGCATCGCACATACGGCGAGGCGGTTCGTTGGGCTTTCCGGCCGCAAACGCGACGATTTGATCGTCGGCTTTCCAGATCCACTTTCTGCTGCAGCCGTTGATGCCGCAGGTGACTTCGCGGTCCTTGATCCGCCGCGAAACCTGCGCGCAGGGATCGCACAGGATGCCGGTCAGCGTGATGGCGCCGGGCTTGGGCGTCTCGGGCGGAGCATCCGGCTGGCCCTGCGCGAGTAGCTGGTCTTGCTTGCTGAGGATCGCGCTGCGCGTGCAACCTGGCACGACGCACGGGATCTGCTTTTCCTCGAGGCTGTCAAGCAGGGTCTGGCAGCTTTCGCAAAGGCGCTTCGGGGCCGGCCGCTCGGTGGCGAACGCCGCAAGCTGCTCGGCCGCGGTCCACGTCCAGGTGTTTTCGCACCCAGGGCGATCGCATCTGCGCTGAACATCCTGTACGCGACGCGATTTCTCGCGGCACGGCTCGCACATCCCATCGGTGGCGGGATCTCCGTCGGAGCTTCCCGTCCCGAGACCAAAGGCCTTGCTGGAGAGTTGTATCCAAGTACGCGTGCAGCCGGGAACCCGGCACGGCATGGACTTGGCTCCAAGCCTATCAGCAAGTGTGAATTTTCCGGCAGCCATAGGAGGGTTCGTATCGTGGCAACAACGCATTCACAAGGCAAGCGTCAATTCTAGAACAACGCGGAATTAACGCGCCGTAAAAATCAACGTTTCGGGTTGACGTGGCGGGTATCCAGTCTTCATTCTTGGGCGCTCGCCATGCAGATAACCATTGAAGACATCTCTCCGGTAGAAAAACGCGTCGATTTCGAGGTTCCCTGGGTCGAGGTTGCCGGCAAGCTCGACAAGGCCTATGACAAGCTCCGTCGCGAAGTGCGGCTCAAAGGCTTCCGTCCCGGCAAGGTTCCGCGCCAGGTGGTTGAAAAACTCTACAAGACGCGGGTGGAGGCCGACGTCGCCCACGAGGTGGTCGAAATGGCTGTGGGCCAGGCCATCCAGGAAAAGCAGATCGCGCCCATCGCCCCGCCCACCGTCGACAAGCTGGAGCTCAAGATCGGGGAGCCGCTGAAATTCTCCGCGCGGGTCGAGACCCGCTCGCAGGTGACGCCGAAGGACTACACTGGCATCCGCGTGTCGCGCCGGAAGGCCTTGGTCACCGAAGAACAGGTCGACAAGGCGCTTGAGGGCTACCAGCGGCGATTCACCGAATTCAAACCGGTGGAAGACCGCAAGGAAACCGCGCCGGACGACGTGCTGACCGCCGACGTGCACGGCCGGGTCGGCGAGCACAAGATCAAGACCCGCACCATTAGCGTCGATCTGACCGACGAGAACGCGGGCGGGTTGCCGGGCTTGGCCGAGCGCCTGCGCAAGGTGCCGGTGGATGCGCAAGGTCTGGAGGTGAAGTACGAGGTGCCGGCCGATTCACCGGTCAAGGCGTTCGCGGGCAAGGAAGTCAGTTTGCGCGTGAGCATCAAGGAAGTGCGCAGCCGCAAGGTTCCGGCGCTCGACGACGAGCTGGCCAAGGACAGCGGCGAGGCGGACACCTTGGAGGATCTGCGCAAGAAGGTGCGCGAACGGCTCGTCGAAGGGGAAAACCAGCGCATCAGGCGCGAAATGTCGCTCGCCCTGATCAAGGAGATCGTGAAGGCGAACCCGTTCCCGGTGGCGCCGTCGCTGGTGGACCGCTACGCGGAAGACATGGTGATTCGCACCAAGACGCAACTGATGATGATGGGGATCGACGTCGAGGGCGGCGCCTTCAACGACGCCGAGATGTTGAAAGAGGTTCGCCCCGAGGCCGAGGCCGAGGCGAAGGCCAACATCCTGGTGCACGCCATCGCCGAGCGCGAGGGCATCCTATCGAGCGAGGGCGACGTGCAGAAGCGCATCGCCGAAATCGCCAGCCAGCGCGGGGAGAGCTCGAAGAAGTTGCGTGCGGAGCTGGACAGCAGCGGCCGCATCGCCGGGGTGAAGGCGCAGATCGTCTACGAGAAGACGGTTGATATGTTGCTGGGCCAGGCTAAGATCGTCGATGAAGATCCGGACAGTTTGATCGTCACGCCCGACCAGGCCAACGCCGATCGATTGATCGTCACGCCCGAGGAGGCGGCTGCCGAGGCCGCCAAGCGCGGGAAAAGGAAATGACATCCATGCGAGATCCCAAAGCCGCGTCCGACACCCCCAGCATCAGCAACTTCATCATCCCCACGGTTATCGAGCAAACCCATCGGGGCGAGCGCGGCTGGGACATCTTCTCGCGGCTGCTCAAGGACCGAATCATCTTCCTCGGCACCGGGGTCGACGATCAGATCGCCAACATCATCATCGCGCAGCTCTTGTTCCTTGAATCGGAAGATCCCGACAAGGACATCATGCTGTACATCAACTCGCCGGGCGGGCTGGTGACCGCTGGCATGGCGATCTACGATACCATGCAGTGCATTCGGCCTGACGTGGCCACCTTCTGCATGGGCCAGGCTGCCTCGATGGGCGCGTTCCTGCTTGCCGCGGGCGCCAAGGGCAAGCGTCATTCGCTTCCGCACTCGCGCATCCTGATCCACCAGCCGCTGGGTGGTTTCTCCGGACAGGCCACCGACGTGGACATCCACGCCCGCGAAATCCTGCGCACGCGCGACACCCTCAACGAGCTTCTGGTCAGGCACACCGGACAGCCCATCGAGCGTATCAAGACCGACACCGAGCGCGACCACTTCATGAGCGCGGGCGAGGCCAAGGATTACGGCATCGTCGACGTGGTGATGGAGAATCGGATTCGCGGCAAGGATGGTAAGTAGGATAGTAAGTAGGTGAGTGGCGGACGCTCGGGCCAGGTGCTAGTTTAGTTCTGTGTCACCGGCCAGACGAGAAGATCCACCAAGCCTTTCGTGCTCTTTTTGCGGAAAGGGCCAGAAAGAGGTCAAGAAGCTGATTGCGGGCCCCACGGTGTACATCTGTGATGAGTGCATCGGGCTTTGCAACGACATCATCGCCGAAGAGATCGAGAAGGACGGCGAGAACTTCGGCCTGACCGCGGTGCCCAAGCCGGCCGACATCAAGAACATCTTGGACGACTACGTCATCGGCCAGGACCGGGCCAAGAAAATTTTGTCGGTCGCCATCCACAACCACTACAAGCGCATCGACGCCAAGGTCGGCGCGGACGACGTGGAGCTGGGCAAGTCGAACATCCTGCTGCTCGGGCCCACCGGCTCGGGCAAGACCCTGCTGGCGCAGACGCTGGCCAGAATCCTGAACGTTCCTTTCGCGATTGCCGACGCCACCAATCTGACCGAGGCGGGCTACGTCGGCGAAGACGTGGAAAACATCATCGTCAGCTTGCTGCAGAACGCGGATCACGACATCGAGAAGGCCGAGCGGGGCATCGTCTACATCGACGAGATCGACAAGATCGCGCGCAAGGGGGAAAACCCGTCCATTACTCGCGACGTGTCGGGCGAGGGCGTGCAGCAGGCGTTGCTGAAGATCCTGGAAGGCACCATCTGCAACGTCCCGCCCAAGGGCGGACGCAAGCACCCGCAGCAGGAATTCCTGCAGGTAGACACCACCCACATCCTGTTCGTCTGTGGCGGCGCCTTCGTCGGCCTGGAAGACATCATCGAGCAGCGCATCGGCCAGAAGCAGATCGGCTTCGGCGCCAAGGTTCAGTCGCGCAAAGAACGTCGGGTCTGGGAGCTTCTGCGCGAGGTACAGCCGGAGGACCTGCTCAAGTACGGCATGATCCCCGAGTTCGTGGGCCGCATGCCGGTGATCGCGCCTCTGCACGAGCTCGACGAATCGAGCCTCATCGACATTCTCACCAAGCCCAAGAACGCGCTGACCCGGCAGTACCAGCGCCTGTTCGAGATGGACGGCGTCAAGTTGCGCTTCACCAAGGGTGCCCTGTCGGCGGTCGCGCAGGACGCGCAGAAGCACAAGGCGGGCGCGCGCGGGCTGCGCGCGATCCTCGAGCAGACCATGCTCGATATGATGTTCGAGATTCCCACCGCCCAGCCGCCCATCAAGGAAGTGGTCATCAGCGAGGAGACCATCCAGAACGGGGCACAGCCGCTTCTGCTCTACCAGAAGGGCGCGACCGCCGCGGGAACCGAAAAGGCGTCCTGAGCCTTCTCACCATGCCGTGAAGAAGGTGCCCGAGAGATCGCATTGCTGGCCTTGCGGATCGCCGCTGGTGCGGATGATGTCGGTCGACAACGGCGCCGCGTAGTAGCCGCTGACCTCGGTGAAGACCATGCGGCGGATGGCGGACTCGAGGCTGGTGACGTAGTAGCAGGGGATGTGCGGCAGGGCGTGCGAGTTGCCGATGCCCGAGTCGTCGGTGAGGAAGAGGTAGCGCCCGCCGGTCACCTCGGCAGCGGTGCGCATGGTGAATTCGCCCAGGTCGTCGATTCCGCTCGCCGCCACCGGATAGATATGGACCGCGCTGGCCACGGCCGTCTTTAGCGCCGAGACCACTGCGTTTTGCAGGCCAACGTGGTGGGGGGCATCCGCAATCCAGAAGGCCACGCGCGCCGCTGCGCCGGCACGCCAGCTCAACTTGCCGGCGGCGGCCAATCCTTGGTCGACCGCTTCGGGGGTGTCTCCTCCGCCGCCGGCTGACTGCGCGGCGAGGTTTTGCCGGAAGATCGCGAGATCCGTCGTGAAGTCGAAGCTGCGCACGACGTAGTCGTCCGAGGTGTCGCGATACAGGATGAGGGCGAAGCGCTCGGTGAGGCTCGGGAACTGGGCCGAGATTCCGCTCACGATGGTATCCAGCTCGCGCTGCAGATAAGCGAGCTCGTCACCCATGCTGCCGGTGGTGTCGATGACGAAGGCGAGGTCGAGCGCGCCCACCTCGGCGTGAGGGGTCTGTCCGAGGGTGAGCGTGACCGTGTCCGCCCCGGCGACGGCGGTCTGCCGGGCGAGGTCGTTCGCCAGGCTGGCCATGATGGTGATGGCGGATCCGATGTCGAACCCATTCCAACCAGGGAAGAAGAGCACTCGACCCTCGGCACCCGTGGTCGATGTGAAGACGTTCCCGACGCCGTCCGTGACCTGGACCTGCGCGCCCGCCACCGGCTCTCCGCCGGCGGTTTCGACCAAGATCACGACCCGCCCCGCGCGGTCGATGATGGGAAGGCCAGCAATCTGGCTGGACATGGTGGTGGTCAGATAGGTCGTATAGAAGTCGAAATTCGCGTTGTCGTCCCAGGTGCCCGCCGTCAACTGTCCCGCTTGGGAAGCGGTGTTGTTGCCGGTCGTACCGGCGGCGGTGCCGGCCGAGCCGGCCGCGCCAGCCGTACCGGGCGAGCTAGCCGTGCCGGTCGAGCCCGCCGAGGCTGGGATGGGGGTTCCCGTGGGGCTCGGGGTGCTGCTCGGGGAGTCACTGCCGCCCGACATCTCTCCGACAGATCCGCAAGCGGCCATTCCGGCGCAAAAGAGAGCAGGTACCAAGGCAACGTTCTTCGTCTTCATGAGCCCTTGCCGGAGCAAGGTTCGTGCCGAAAGAAGGCGGGCCAGGACGGGGAAATTTCGCTCCGATCGAGGCAACCCGGCCTGATTCCAGACGCCGATGTCCTGGTCACGTCGCCCAGAATGGTCAGAAATTGGCTGTCCTGATCCAGCGTTGATACGATCGCGACCAAATTCCTGGGCGCCCGGCGGGCGGCCGGAAAGGGATCCGTGTCGAATCAACGCGAAGACGAAGTCATCCTGAAGCGCGTTCCGCTCTTGCCGTTGCGGGACATCGTGATCTTTCCCCACATGGTGGTGCCGCTGTTCGTGGGCCGTGAAAAGTCCCTTGGCGCCTTGGGAGAGGCGACCGCGCAGGGCGAGAACCAGGAGATCTTCCTTTCGGCCCAACGCTGGTCGGATGTGCCTGAACCAGGACCCGAGGACATCTTTCCGGTCGGCACCCTGGCCAACCTGATCCAGGTGCTGCGGCTTCCCGATGGGACCGTGAAGGTGCTGGTGGAAGGCAAGCGCCGCGCAACTATCCAGCGTTTCGTCGAGAGCGAAGGCTTCTTCGCTGTCGAGGTCGAGGAGCTTCGCGAGATCGACGAGACCTCCGCCGAAACCGTGGCGGCGGCGCGGGCGCTGCTTCTGACCTTCGAAAGCTACATCAAGCTTGCCAAAGGGCTCGCGCCCGAGCTGCTCGATTCCGTCAATTCCATCGATGCGCCGGGCGAGCTGGCCGACACCATCGCAGGACAGCTCCAGCTCAAGCTGGCGAGCAAGCAGGCTTTGCTGGAAATGCAGCGGCCGCTCGACCGGATGCTCAAGCTGTCCGAGCTGCTCAAATCGGAGATCGAGGTTCTGCAGGCCGAGCGTAAGCTGAGGTCGCGGCCGCGCCGCCCGACGGACAAGCGCCGCGACGAGCCGCTGCTGAGCGATCCGTCGCTGGCGAGCCCTCGCGACGGCGAGCGCGACGAGCTGAAGAGCGAGCTGGCAGAGCTGGAAGAAAAGGTGGCGCAGGTCAAGCTCTCGGCCGAGGCGGCGGCCAAGGTCCGCAAGGAAATGAAGAAGCTGCGCCTGATGGCGCCCATGTCCGCTGAGGCGGCGGTGGTGCGCGGCTACATGGACTGGATCTTGGCTTTGCCGTGGGGCGTGCGCACCGAGGACCGGCTTGACGTGGCCGAGGCCGAACGGGTGCTCAACCAGGACCACTTCGGCCTGCACAAGGTCAAAGAACGCATCCTCGAATACCTGGCGGTGCAGGCCTTGGTCAAGAAGCAGAAGGGTCCCATCCTTTGCCTCGTGGGCCCGCCCGGCGTCGGCAAGACCTCGCTCGCGCGCTCCATCGCCAGCGCGACCGGGCGCAACTTCGTGCGCTTGGCCTTGGGCGGCGTGCGCGACGAGGCGGAAATCCGCGGTCACCGCAGGACGTACATCGGCGCGCTGCCGGGCAAGATCATCCAGTCGCTCAAGAAGGCCGGCAGCACCAACCCGGTGTTCCTGCTCGACGAAGTCGACAAGATGTCGGCCGATTTTCGCGGCGACCCGGCCGCGGCGCTGCTGGAGGTTCTGGATCCGGAGCAAAACAACAGCTTCTGCGACCACTATCTGGACCTCGACTACGACCTGTCCGACGTCATGTTCATCACCACGGCCAACTTCATGCAGGGTATTCCCGTGCCGCTGCAGGATCGCATGGAGATTGTCCAGATCCCGGGCTACACCGAATTCGAGAAACTGGCCATCGCCGAGCAGTACCTGATCCCAAAGCAAACGCGCGAGCACGGCGTTTCCGATCTCGACATTGCGCTGCCGGAAGAAACCCTGCGCTCGCTGATTCAGGGTTACACGAAGGAGGCCGGGGTGCGCAGCCTGGAGCGCGAAATCGCGTCGGTGTGCCGCAAGATTGCGCGCGAGTACCTGGCCGATCGAAGCAACAAGGCCTGGAAAGTCACGCCCAAGCGGCTGATGAAATACCTCGGGCCGCAGCGATTCCGGGTCGGGCAACAGCAGGACGCCGACGAGGTCGGGGTGTGCAACGGACTGGCCGTCACCTCCCACGGCGGCGACTTGCTGGTCACCGAGGTTTCCATCGTGGCGGGGAAGGGCAAGCTGGTGCTGACCGGCCAGCTCGGCGATGTGATGCAGGAATCCGCGCAGGCGGCGATGAGCTACATTCGCTCGCGGGCGCCGTCGCTGGGCCTGGACCGCGATTTCTATTCGCGCGCCGACGTCCACGTGCACCTGCCCGAGGGCGCGATTCCCAAGGATGGACCATCGGCGGGCATCACCATCTGCACCGCTATGGTTTCGGCGCTGCTGCGCGAGAAGGTTCGGCGCGACGTGGCCATGACCGGCGAAATCACCCTGCGTGGACGCGTGCTGCCCATCGGCGGGCTCAAGGAAAAGATCCTGGCTGCCCACCGGGGCGGTATCTCCACCGTGATCTTCCCCAGGGAAAACGCCAAAGACCTGCGCGACATACCGAAGCGGGTGCTGAAGAACCTGCGGCTGATTCCTGTGGGTCACATGGACGATGTGCTTCGTCACGCCCTCGCGCTCGGCGAACCGGGCGAGTTCCTCAAAGAACCCTCGGTCGCGGTGGACTGGCGTATCCCAGTCGACCGGCGTGGCAGCGAACGCCGCGGTCCCGACCCGCGTATCCCGGTCGCTAGCTCGGTCCCGCCCGCGCCCACTGAGGCGGTGGTATCGACGGCTGCGTACCGCACAAGGCGATAGGCGTGGCCCCGGTCACGGTCCCGAATTGGCGGTCTTGCGCTGAGCATCCGCCGCCCAAATGGTGTAAAACCCACTGCCCACCCGGAGGAGTGGCCGAGTGGTCGAAGGCGACGGTCTTGAAAACCGTAGCGCGCAAGCGCCGGGGGTTCGAATCCCTCCTCCTCCTCAAACTGCCTCCACCCGTGTCGGAGGGACTTGAGATCCGCCCCGATCTCAGTTAGTACCTATCAACCATTTTTGGAGAGGTGGCCGAGAGGCCGAAGGCGGCGGTTTGCTAAACCGTTATACTGGCTAAAACTGGTATCGGGAGTTCGAATCTCCCCCTCTCCGCTGCAACCACCCTGACGAGCGCCCGGGAGCCCTATCCCAGACTCGGGGCGACACGCTTAACAAGAGAGGGGCGAAATGACCAGGACGCTGCTTCCGCGAGCTCTTTGGGCCGGGTTTCTCTTCGCGGCGGTGGCCTGCGGCCGAAACGCCATGCTGCTCGATGGGCAAGGTGACGCTGCTGCGCAGCATCCGGGAAGTGGAGGCGCCCTGCACGGGACTGGCGGAGCCGGGGGCGGGGCTGCGGGCGTCACCAGCATCGCATCGGGCGGCATCATCGGGACCGGCGGCCTGTCGGCCCGCGGTGGGGCTGGCGGCTCGAGTGTCGGTGGCGGCTCGGGCGGAATCATCGTCATCCGCATCCCCGACGGGGGCTTGCCCAGCCTGCCTGACGGCGGATTGCCGGCTTTGCTGGGCGACAGTGGACTGCTTAACGGGATTCTGGACGCCCCGCGAGACAGCGTGCTCGGACAGGTGATATGCGGTTCCGAGGCCAAGCTGGGCGCCCCGTGCCCAACCACATCGCAAGGCTGCGTCTTGCCCAGCTTGGGTGGGGCTTGCCTGTGCGCGAACGGTATCTACTTGTGCCCGGCCAACACGACGGCAGGGCCGCAGACATGCCCGACCGGAGCCACGACCGGGGCTGCTTGCACAGCGCCGCTCACCACGTGCGTGGGCGGCGGAGCGGCGGCCTGCATTTGCGGGCTGGGGACTTATACCTGCTTCTGAGCCCGAGGCACGCGGTCTGCCCGCGTTCCGCGCCTGTGTCGGAAATCACGGCGGTGGCTTGGCTGCGAACGGTTTTCTGCCCCTTTCACGCCAAGGTAGACGATCATTGAATGATTTCATTCGGAGGTTGATCGATGCGCGAGCAAGAAATGCGGATGCGGGTGTTCCGTTTTTTGAAGGCGCGGATGCGCAACATGATCATGCCTGCCACGGTGGGCATCGGGCTGGCCGTCGGCGGCGCGTGCGAGAATTCGAAGGCCGTTCCGATGTACGGGGTGCCCTGGACGCCCGACGCCGCAATCGCAAGCCACGATTCGTCTGTCCGACAGGATGTCCCCGCCGGCGACCTAGGCTCCACCGCCGACGCTCTTGTGCCGGACCTCGCCCCGACGGGGCGAGATGCCGTGGCCGGGGCCGATCTGGTCGCGGACTCGGCGCCCGACGCTTCTTCCACGCGTGACCTTGCGGCGGCCGATCTCGCGGTCGCGGACGCGGCGCCGAGCGTCGACCGCGCCCGTGATCTGGTCGACGCGAAAGACACCCTCGCGTCGCTCGATAGCGAATCGATGGACAGCGGCGCCGATACCACAAACGTCGCCGACTCATCGCCCGCGGATGCGGCGAGCGACGTCAATTCGATCATCACGAAATACGGATCTCCGTCGCCCGACGCGGGTGCCGACGGAACAACCGTTGTGCGCTACGCGGCTCAGGCACCCGATGCTGCACCCGATATCAAGAATTACCCCATGTATATGGCAAGCTTCCCGGTCGGCGCTTGAACCGCCACTCTGCGATTGCCGCCTAATTCCCGGCGTTGCGGCAGCCGAATTGCCGCCGCAACGCCGAGGGCACGTCGGGACTAGAAATGAGGCTGCCTCCTTTCTCCTCACGTGCGTTGCCGCATCTCCTGGCGCGCCCGCGCAGGGACCAACTGCAAGGGAGATGCGCCTTCACGGTGCCGTCAGTCTGGAACTGCCGGCAGATGAGATACGGCAGCTTGGCGAGGCTCGGTTCTAATGGACTCTGGTCTCGGTCCCCTTGTCGCCCGCGCTGGAGCTGTGCCGATCATCGGACAGCTTGCGTAGGCGAATGATTTCTTCTGGCGTGAGTCGCTCGATTCCCTGGTCAACCTCGTCTAACTTTGCATCTTGCCACTCGAGCGAACCCGGACGGATGTGACGTAGCTGCATCGTTCCCTCCTACGGTTTCTCAATATCGCGGAGATCTCGAGTCTCGCGCGAAACTCTCATCGCTGAAAAGAACCAACCGGAATGAGAGCTCATTCCCACAACAGCTAGTCTCCAACATTTTTTTCGGGGCCGCCCAGAAAAATCGACCAACGCCCGGCGTTGCGCTGAGCCGCCGCGCGTTCGCCGCGCGAGATGCGCGCAGGCCGCCCCCTATGTGCTAAAAGCCTTTCGCTATGCGACTTTCAAAAACCCTGATTCCGACCCTCAAAGAAGCCCCTGCTGAAGCGGAAATCCCTTCGCATATCCTGATGGTACGCGGAGGTTACCTGCGCAAGGTGGCCGCCGGCGTGTATTCGTTTCTGCCGCTCGGCTGGCGAGTCATCCAGAAGGTATCCAGAATTATCCGCGAGGAAATGAACCGTGCCGGCGCGCAGGAGGTCTTCCTGCCTGCGGTCATCCCGGGCGAGCTGTGGCAAGAATCCGGCCGCTGGGACCAGTACGGCGAGCAGCTTCTGCGCTTCAAGGATCGCAAGGGCGCGGATTTCGTGATCGGGCCGACCCACGAGGAAGTGATGGTGGACCTGGTCCGCGGCGACGTGCGTAGCTACCGGCAGTTGCCGCTCAATCTATTCCAGATTCAAACCAAGTTCCGCGACGAGCTGCGTGCGCGCGCCGGACTCATGCGTGGGCGCGAGTTCATCATGAAGGACGCCTACTCCTTCCACACCAGCGAGGAAGACGCGCATCGCGAGTACCAGAACATGTACGACGCGTACACGCGTATCTTCAGCCGGTGCGGGCTCGCGTTCCGCGCTGTCGAGGCCGACACCGGCGCCATCGGCGGTTCCAAGTCGCACGAGTTTCAGGTGCTGACCGAGACCGGCGAAGATGCGCTCTTGGCGTGCGATTCGTGCTCGTATGCGGCCAACGTCGAAGAGGCGCGGGCTCGGCCTCCGGTCGGCGCGGCTGCACCTGGGACGGCGGCCGTCGAGAAGGTCGCGACGCCAGGCAAGAAGACCATCGAAGAGGTGTCGGCGCTCCTGGGCATCGCCGCCAAGGATCTGGTCAAGACCCTGATTTACGTCGCCGACGGAAAGCCGGTGGCGGTGCTGGTGCGCGGCGATCGCAACCTGAACGAGATCAAGCTCAAGCGCCAACTCGGAGCGCGCGAGATGGCGCTTGCCAACGACAAGGTGGTCGAGGACGTGACCTCGGCGCCGGTCGGCTTCGCCGGGCCGGTGGGGCTGAAGATTCCCATCTACTGCGACCTGGAGGTGTGCGCGATGTCGTCGTTCGTGTGCGGCGCCAACGCCGCGGACGCCCACTACAAGAACGCGGTCGGCAAGCGCGACTTTGCGCCGACGGTGTGCGGCGACTTCCGCGACGCCGCCGTGGGCGACGCGTGCCCGCGCTGCGAGAAGGGCCACTTCGCCGGCTACCGCGGGGTCGAGGTCGGGCAGGTCTTCTTCTTGGGCACCAAGTATTCGGCGCCGATGAAGTGCAACTTCCTCGACCAAGACGGCAAGGAGAAGCCGATGATCATGGGCTGCTACGGCATCGGCGTCACCCGCATCGCCGCCGCTGCCATCGAGCAGAACCACGACAAGGACGGCATCGTCTGGCCGGTCGCCATCGCGCCGTTCGAGGTGGCGCTGGTCTCGCTGCAAGTGGGCGACGCCCAAGTCACCGAGGTGGCAGAACGCATCTACGCAGAGCTGGGCAAGGCCGGCATCGAGGTGTTGTTCGACGATCGTGACGAGAGGCCGGGCGTGAAATTCAAGGACGCCGATCTGGTCGGGCTGCCCTACCGAATCGCCGTCGGCAAAAAGGGCGTGGCCGAGGGGCTGGTCGAGCTGAAGGCGCGCAGGTCGCCCGAGGTCTTGAAGGTGAAGATCGAGGACGTGGTGCGCGCGGTAGCCGAAAAGGTCATCGCCGAGCGCGCCGGGATCGTACGATGAGCTCGCGCCAGTCGATCTCGACCGTCGAGCGCGTGATCGTCGCCCTCGACGTGCCCGACATGGCCGGATTGACCGCCTTTCTCGATCGCCTGGAAGGCCGGCCGCGCTTCTACAAAGTCGGGCTTGAGCTCTTCGTGGCCGCGGGCGCGGCTGCCGTCGAGGCGGTGCAGAAGCGCGGTGGAAAGGTCTTTCTGGACCTGAAGCTGCACGACATCCCCGAGACCGTGGCGCGCGCCGTGGCTTCATCGAAGAGCTTGGGCGCGGAGCTCGTGACGGTTCACACGGCCGGCGGCCTCGAGATGATGCGCAGGGCGGCCGAGGTGGCGGCGGGCCGGCCAGGTATTCTCGGCGTGACCGTGCTGACCAGCCTTTCGGAAGAGGATCTGCGTGCCGACGGCATTGCGGGCACTATGCGCGAAGCAGTGGTTCGTCGCGCGAAGTTGGCCGAGAAGGCAGGGGCACGAGGAATCGTGTGTTCCCCGCAGGAGGTCGCCGACGTACGCGCGGCCAGCGATAGATTGGCCCTGGTGGTGCCGGGCGTTCGGCCGGCCGGCGCGGCGCTGGGCGATCAGAAGCGCGTGGCAACCCCGGCCAGCGCCATCGCCGCGGGAGCGGACTATTTGGTGGTGGGGCGGCCTATCCGAGACGCCAGGAATCCCGCAGAAGCCTTTGCTGCCGTGGTCAGCGAAGTTGAAGCCGCGCTCGGCGCGAACTAGAAAGGGCCGACCATGTCGCGTGTGGTGTTTGGGGTGAGGCCAGTCGAGGAATTATGCCGAGCGCGTGCGCGCGAGGTGGTCATCGTTTACGTGGCCGACGGCTATCGGTCCAAGGAGATCGAGACCGCGGTGGCGGCGGCCAAGGATCGCGGGATCGCCGTGGAGTTTCGCCCGCGCGCCCTGGTCGCGGACTTGGCGGCTTCGCCCAATCACCAAGGTATGGTCGCCGTGGCGGGCGAGTTTCAATACGTCCGCGTGGACGAGATGCTGGCTACGGCCAAACAGACGGACGAGGCGCCGCTCCTGCTCATACTCGACAGCATCACCGACCCGCAAAACTTCGGCGCCTTGGTCCGCAGCGCGGAGGTGCTGGGCGCCCATGGCGTGATCGTGCCGGACAAGCACGCGGCCCCGGTGACTGGCGCGGTGGTGAAGGCATCCGCGGGCGCGAGCGAACGCATGCGCGTGGCGCGCGTGCACAACCTGCTCGGCACAATCGATTGGCTGCGCGAACAAGGCATCGCGGTGTGGGGTGGGGCGGCGGAACAAGCCACGCTGCTTTCGGCGGCGGACTTGCGCGGTCCGGTCGCCATCGTGATCGGCGGCGAAGGCAGGGGCCTGCGCACGGCGGTGGCCCGGCGCTGTTCTGGGTTGGTGCAGATTCCACAGCGCGGACAGATAGCATCGCTCAACGCTTCGGTGGCGGGTGCGATTCTGATGTACGAGGCGGTCCGGCAGCGGGCGGCGGGGTAGGGAGCGCAATCTTTGGCCGTGGACCGAGCGTCCGGCCTCGGGTGGGACGTCCTCCATAACTGGCGGGGACGGCGGAATGGGCGCAAGATGGTGGGTGTAGAGAACGAGGCCGTCTTTGGAAACCACAGTGGGAGAATTGGTAGGACCGGCCCATGCTTCTGGCCGAGCCAGCGTGGCGCCGGACGACTTGCTGCGTTTTTTGCGCCAACTGCAGGTGAAGCTCAAGGCCGGCCTGTCCGTGGATAAGGCGCTGGCGGCGTTGGCAACCGAGACCAAGAACAAGCGCCTGCGCGTGGCTTGCAAAGGAATGCAGGCACAACTGGTCGCCAAGCGCTCGCTCGCCAACGCGATGGCCGCGCAGCTTGGGATGTTCGATGCCTGCGTTCTCCGGTTGATCGATGAGGGTGAACAGACGGGAAATCTGAGATCGGCCCTGGCCGCAGCGACCGACCACGTACAACGGGCGGGCGAGCTGCGAGAGCGTCTGCGGAGCGCGATGGCCAAGCCCCTCGACGCCCTGTTGCTTATCCTGCTGGCGGTCTTCGTCGCCGCCGTGGCGCTTTCATTTCTGGCGAAGGAATTTCTCCCCGCGGCGGCTGGCGTTCGCAGTGGAACCCTGTCCGCGGCGGACGTGGTGGCGATTCGCGCGGCCGGACTGCTTCGCGCGTTTTGGCCGGCGGTTGGCGTGGCCGGCGCGCTCAACTTCGCCGCCGTGCACTTGCTGCCGCGAATTCCGCGCACACGAGCCCTGCTAGATTCGCTCGCGCTCAGGCTGCCGCTGCTTCGGGGAGCGTACCGCCAGACTAGGCTGGCGTGCTTTGCTTGGACCATCGGGATCCTACTGCGCGCCGGGGTGCGCCTCGACGAAGCGATGCAAGTCGCGGCGGTGAACGCGAGCGATAAGGTCATGCGCGACACCATCACCGGCACCACCCGCGCCATCGAGGCGGGCAAGCCGTACATCGATGCGATGGCGGATGCGGGCCTCTTGCGCCGCCGTGACATGAGCGCCATCTCCGCGGCCGAGCGGCGTGGCGAGCTGGCGAACGCCATCTTGTCTGCAGCCGAAAACTACCAACGCGAGGCGAAGGACAAGGTCGCGCGCCTGCGCGTGGTTAGCCAGACTGCGGTCGTGCTTGTGCTGGGCCTCGCCATCGTGTCCGTGGTGCTGACCCTGTACGTACCAGTGTTTGTTCTGCGCTGACGCCTACCACACGCGGCGGTAGCCGACGTCGGCCATCACCCCGCCGACGCTGCCGGCCAGGTGATCGCCGCTGGAGAAATCGGACAAGTACAATCCCACGTAGCGGATGGCAAGCACCAGGTGGGCTTTGCGCAAGAGAAAGCCGCCTTCCACGCTGGCCTCCGCGATGGCGCCAACGCTGCTGCCGGAGGTCGTCGCGCCGTAGCTACTTACCCGGCCTTCCGCCATTGCAAAGCCAGCACCGACACCGACCCCGGCAAATGCGCGGCCAAACACCCAATGCTGCCGCACCTCGACCGACACTGGAACGGTCGAAATGGCGACGTGACTGATTCCGCCGGCGCTCTCCGCGGCGAAACGGGATTCCAGAATGCCGAGCGAGAGACCGAGGCCAAGTCCGGGAAGCCGATGGCTTGGGTAGACCATAGCATCGACGAAGAAGGTGGCGCCGACGAGTGGCCCGAAGTTGGTCAAGACCCCCAGCCGTGGCGTTACCGCGTATTTGGGATAGGCGATGACCTCGGGCGCTTGGGGCGGCATCAGCCGTGCAGGAACCCCGACCGGGATGCGCTTGAAGACGTGGGCGTCATCGAGCACTCCCTCGACGATCACCTCGTCGCGATGGCTGGAAGGCCGGGGCGCCTCCACGGTTACCATGGGAACCCCGTCGGCGTCAGACTTGACCGCCGCGGGCTTGCCATCCACCAGCACCCCGGCGCGTCCGGCATCGACAGGATTTCCGAACGCATCCTCGGCTCCGATGAATACCCGCATCGCTGACGCCGGATCGCGCCCGAGGCGGCTCGATTCCGGTTCCAGAACCAGCCCGGCCGCGCCGCTTGGCACCAGGGCGATCCTTGTCGCAGTAAGCGTGGTGCTCTGATCCTTGAGCTGAGCCTCGATGCGCATGCTTCGCTGCCGGAGGATCTTGGGCGCGGTGACCAGGAAGCGTGCTTCGCCGGAAACCCGGCTGCCGAGCGGCTGCACGCGGTTCTTCCCCGCGCGCAGGACGAGCATGGCCGCATTGGCCGCCCGGCCGGAAGGTTCGGCGGCGTACACCGCAACCTCACCGACCTCGCCCGCGCTTAGAATCTCCGGCGCTACCAAGAGCACGCGCTGGGAATAGGGTACGTGCAGGTCGACCACCTCCTCGGTCGCCTTACCGTGCAGGTTGACCGATCGGGCGAGCGCAAAATCCACGCCGGGCGGAACCACCACCGGCACGTGCACCATGCCATCCGCTCCGGCGACCTGCGGCCCGAAGTCGCGATCGCTGACCCGCATGGTGACCTGAGCGCCCGGATCAGTTCGGAACGCTGGCGAAGCGGCCGCCCGCAGCGGGACCATCGCCATGCCTCGAAGGGGCGAGCGCGTGTCGGAGAACTCGACTACCAGGATGGCCGGCTGGGGAAATCGGCTGGATGGCAGAATGTAGCGCGCGGTGAATTTGGCCGGGCCCTCGCGACCAAGATCCTCGATTTGTCCGGCGCTACAGAGCATGCGGGGCATCGGCATTGGCACGGTCGGGGGATGGTCGACCTCGATGCTGATCATGGTCTCGCCAGAAAGGCCGATGACCGGCGAGGGGTCTGCGAGCGTCAGCGACACTCTTGCCAGCGCTGGGTTTGTCTCTGGCGCTCGCACCTGCACAGCTTCCGTCGCCGGCGGTCGGGTCGGGAGGTCGGGTGTGGCAGGCGCGGTTGCCTCCGCGGACACGGTCGGGGAGTCCTGCCCGCGCGCGATTGGAACGGCCGCCAAGAGCGCGAGCGTGATTGCTGCCAGCCATCGGTTTGCAGGGCGGACCAGACCCCCGGTCATGGATTCCACAGCTCCTGGCCGGTCGGTTCCAGCGCGGGCGGCGCGGCGGCGCGGGTGACCACCTTGTCGACGGTCTTGCTGCGGCCGAGGATATCCTCGGCCTCGACTTGGACGTGGTTCTTGCCGATCTTGAGCGGAACCACGGCGCGGAAGGTTCCGTCGGCTCCGACCTCGGTCTCGACGCCGTTGACATCTATGCGCGAGGAGGGCTGCGCCCGGCCCTTGACGCGTGCTTGGCTGTCCAGTCGATCGTCTTCTGGCCAAATCACCGAGAGCAGAAGCTCCTGCGGGATGGGTTCCGGATCGCCCGGGGCCTGGTCGGGCAAGGCGGTGCTCACGCTGCCGCTGGGTACGACGACGTCTTTGCCCTTGGCCGAAAAGCGGGCCGCGCCTTCCGAGGTCGCCACATTGACCTTGCCCGAGGGCGAGACCGATACTACGAAGCGAGATGCCCCGATGTTTTCGGTCTTGGTATGGCGGGCCGTGATCTCAACGTGCTCGTCGTCGCCGGCGACGCTGGCAGAGACCTTGCCGCCGCGGAGCAAGCCGATTTTGGCGGTCTCCTTTTCCAGGTCGTCGAGGCGGAGATCCATGTTGTCGCGCAGCTCGATTTCGATGCCGCCACGCCGAAGGATGGCGCGCGCGCCGACCGCGGTACGTACCACGTCCTTGGTTGAGAGCAGGTGGCCCGGTCGGACGAGGTACCACTGTCCGTTCTGGTAGGCCTCGACCACGCCCTGCAGAGCGGTGACGCGAAACAAGTGGGAATCGCTTTCCGGCACGACGGGGGCGACCCGCGACAGGCCGGCGGGCATCTCCGGCTTGCTCTGCTCGAAGAAGCGGCGTGAGAGCAGGCTGGCCACCAGGAGCACCAACGCGACCATGACCACGATCGTGATCTGAAACCTCAGGGCCTGGCGGCGGTTCGGACTGATCATTCGAGGGGGCTCGCCTTGAGGTGAATGGGGAGGGTCACCCAGAACGTCGTCCCGCTGCCGACCGCGCTCTCCACCCGGATGGTGCCGCCGTGATCCTCGATGATCTGGTGTACCACCGACAGACCGATGCCGGTGTCGGTTCGCTGTGCCTTGGTCGTGAAGAACGGGTCGAAGATGCGCGAGAGGTGCTCGGGCCGAATGCCCCGACCGGTGTCGGAAACCCGCACCCGGAACAACTTGGCCTCGGGCAAGGTGGTTTCCAGGGTCAGCGTGCCGCCGCCCTCCATGGCCGCGACGGCGTTTTGGATTAGCTGGATGAACGCCGCCTGCAGTTGCAGGGAATTCCCGAAGACCGGCGGGCTGGCCCCCGCCACCCGCTTGACGATGTTGATCTTGGTTGCCGCCAGGTTCTGCGGGCCGCACAGCTCAAGCGCGTCGTCGAGGATGGTCGCCATGTTGAGGACCTTGAAACCCTCGCCGCCTTGCTTTTGCGAGAACCGAAGCAGATTGGCAACGATGCCTTGGATGCGCAGGGCCTGGTCCTCGATGTCGCGGATCATCGGGAAGAGCGGGTGATCGCTCGGCAAGTCGACCAGCAGAAGCTGCGCCAAGCCGAGCACGCCGGTGAGCGGATTGTTGATCTCGTGGGCCACGCCCGCGCCGAGGGAACCGATCGCGGCCAGCGCCCGCGAGCGAAGCAGCAGGTCCTGCGCCTCGCGCAGCTCTTTGGTCTTGGCCTCGACCCGGCGTTCAAGGCTGGCGTTCCAACCCATGATTTCCCGGGTCTGTTGTGTGATCTCCTTGCGAGCGGCGTCGAGCGAGCTGGCCATCGCATTGAACGACTTGGCCAATTCACCCAGCTCGTCGTCGGAGGTCACCTCCAAGCGCATGTCGAGCTTGCCTTGCGCGATGTCTTGCGATCCACGCAGAAGCGAGCCCACCCGACTCGAAAGCGACCTCGCCAACGCCGCGCCGACCAAGGCCGCCACGAATGCGGCGACGCCAACCCAATAGGCGGTGGTCCAGCTCAGACGCCGTGCCGGGCGCAGGGCGGCTTCTTCCCACCGTTCCACCACCACGCCCAGCATAAATGCCGGTGCCGGCACGTACGCCCCTATCACGGCGTGGCCTCCGCTCGCATACGTGGTGACGAACCAATTGTCCGGCAGATGGCCAAGTGGCCCATGATCGAACTGCTTGGGCTCCCACGACGGCGGGCCGATGGAACGTCCTGATACGATCACGCGGGCGTCGCGGTCGAGAAGAAGGATATCGCGATCGGTGGTCGACAGGGTGGCCAGGTGATCCGCGATGCGGCGCAGGGAAACCGCGGCGGCAATGATTCGTTGGCCGCCGTCGGCGGGGACGTCGTAGCGGATGGCCAACACCACGTGCGGCCTGCGCGCTTTTCCCGCGTTCAGCACCGGGCCCACGGCCGCGCCATCGCGCAGAGCTTGCGCGACCGGAACCAGGGCCGGGAACAGCGTCGCGTCCGCCGCATCGACGATTTCGTGATCGCCATACGAATCGTTGCGTGGTTCTACCGATTGGAAAGCGGAGGGCACCAACGGCTTGCCCGCTTTGTCGAGCAGGGCGACGATACTGAAGTCGTCACTCTGGTGATACACGAGCTGCAGAAACTTTCGCAGGGCCTCGTCTGAGGGCAGGCGGTCGCCCACGCGGGTCAGGTCGAGAATGCGGGTTTCCACCGCCATGGTGGCGCGCAGATTGCCAAGTTGGCTGGATACGTATTCGGCAATCTGCCGGGCCAGCAGGACTTCGTGTCCCTGGATCTCCTCGCGCAGGGCCGCTTGGCTGACGCGAATCGATGAGTATCCGGCGATGGCGAGAGGGACCGCCGCAACGCCGATGGAAAGAAGCGCCAGCTTGGGCAGGAGCTTCACGGTGCCCTCCAGGAAAAGCCGCCATCGAGCTTGCTGTAGCCCAGGTTGGCATCGAACGCCCAAACCGTGCCGCGTCCACTGCCGGCAGGCGCGGTTCCTACAATGGTCGTTGGGCTCGCCAGGAATGGACTGGCCAACGGCGCTGCGCCGGTGAGGGTTGTGCCAAAGTAGATCTGGGTGTCCTGCGAGAAATTGCTGCCGGTGATGGTCACCGCGGTGCCCCCGGCAGCAGATCCCACGTCGGGAGAGATGGCGTCGATTTGCGGAGGCGGAAGGTACGCAAAGGTCAGCACGCCCCGGGCATCCCCGACCGGGGTATGAACCAGCAGGGACGCCGCGCCGGGCGCGTGCGGCGGAACGTGTCCGCTCAGAGTGTTCGCGTCCACGACCAATCCTCCGTTCGGGAATAGCAAGACGCCGTCGACGCTGGCGGTGCTGCCGGGCAGAAGTCCGACGGCGCGGATCACCACGTCGGTGCCTCCCAAGGTGCCGCCGTCGCTGGGCGTGACGGACACGACCTCGGGCGCTGCGAGCAGGGAAATCGCCATTTCGCTTTGGCCCGTGTTGGGCGAAGCAGCGTTGTCCTCGGCGTAGGCGCGGATTCTCACCACGTCCCCCCCCCGCAGCTGTGGGTTGATTTGCACCTGAAAGCTGCAGTCGCCCTCTGCCGCCTGTGGCGCCACCCAGCAGCTTCCGTCGGCAACGCTGTGGTCCACGTCGTTGCCTTCAAAGTAGGCCCAGCGCAAACCGGTTAGCTTGCCCGGGGCTGCATCGGCCGCGTGAAAGCTCCCGCGCAGGAGCATGCCCGGCGTGAAGGCAGCGGCGGGGTCCGGGCTGGTGAACGTCACGATGGGCGGGGTCAGGTCGGGGCCGAGTTCGACGAATCCGCCGGGCAGGGTCGCGCTCTGGCCGCGCGGATCGCGAAGCTCGACATCGAGCGGCCCGGGCACAAAGGCGCTCGCCGGGCCGGCGGACAGCCAGCCCGTGATCTCGCCTGGCGACAGCCACGCGATGTCGGCCAGGTCTGCCCAGCTTGTGCCGTCGCCCACCCGGATCCGAAATCCGTCGCTGGTGGCGATGCGCCTGCCCTGGTCCGGGTCGAGGATGGTTGCGGGCACGAAGTTGTCGCCCAGGATGGTCAGCGTGACGTCGTCCCCGGCGTATGCCTGTTGGGGCGTGACCCCAGTGATCGACGGATGCGGATTATCACAGCCGGCCAGGAAGCCGACGAGGAGGCAGAGGTAGCCCGGGCAAGACCGCATCGCCCGCTATCTTAACCCGACGTGAACAAGGACTTCACCAGTTGACTCTTCGCCCTGCGCCTGGAAGATTTCACCCAATGTCAGACTACGCCAGCATTCGCGATATGGTCAGCCATCGGGTTACGTTCGAGTTTGACTCGGGCGCAAAAGTCACGGGCTACATCGCTTCGTGCGCACCGACCGTGGGGCCGGTCGAGTACGCCGTGCTGTCCAAGGCGGAGGTGCTTGACTCGAAGGGTGGGGTGCTTGCCCGCTTCGAGGAGCTGCCCCTGGTGACGAGCAGTCTGGTCGGCTTCGGCGTCACCGAGGGGCCGCTCTAAGAGCTCGCGGCGGGGATCCGGCACCTTGGCCGCGGCTGAGCCAGGCAGTCAGGAGCGTCGCCTACACGCCTTCGTGCACGGACGCGTGCAGGGCGTGGGCTATCGAGCCACCACCATGGACGAGGCCCAGCGGCTTGCTCTGGCGGGTTGGGTGCGCAACCGAATCGACGGCAGCGTGGAAGTGCTGGCGGAGGGATCCCAGGCAAAGCTCGTGCTCTTTCTCGACTACCTGCGTCGGGGGCCGTGGGGCGCGCGGGTGACCTCCGTGGTGGAGGACTGGTCGGACGCCGAGGGGGCGCCCATGCCGTTCCAGTTCAAGCGGACGGAATAGCCGCGCGCTTGCCATCAGCGCGCATAGCGGGTCCCTCGCTCTAGCTCGGCGATGCGCTTCTCGACCTCGGATCGATTGGGCGCGTCGGGGGCGACGCGTAAGTAGCTGCGGTACGCCCCCAGCGCTTCCTTGTCCCGACCCATCATGCGATGGCACTGCGCGATGTCGAACAGGAAGGGCGGATCTTGAACCGCCAGATAAGCCGCCTCGTACTCGGCCAGGGCTTCCTGGTAGCGGCCGAGATTGTAGTAGCTGGTGGCGCGTCCGAAGTGGGCCCTGGCCATGGCCTCCGGCGACGGCGCTTTGGCCAAAGTCGGCGTGGGCCGGGGCGCGGGCCGCGGCGCGGTCTTGTCCCGCGCCGGCTCGGACCGGTGCCGCTGGGCGAATTCTCGCAGTGCCGGGGTGCCCAACAGAAGCGCTACCGCCTTATCGGCCATGACCACCGGGAATTCGGACTCCCGGTGGATCTCGTCATCGGTGGCTGCGGTGGCGACTGAAACACCGGCCCTCTCGACTGTAAGCCCCACATGACCGTGCAAAAGATACACCGCGCCCCGGATGCGGGTTTCAATGCGCACCGTCAGATCCACGGATTTGTCGTTGGCTCTCACGATGCGCAAGCCCTGTCGACCGAGCTCCGCTTCCACGGCGGCCTTCAGGTTCTCCGCCAACCCGGGGCCGGTATCACCTTCGGCGACGATGGCCACATCGTCCGCCACGTGTACGCGCAGGCTTTGGGCGGGCTGGGGCGCGCTGGCGCCAGCGGCAGGCGCGGCGGCTCTGCCGTTTGACAGCGATTCGCCGCAGCCCAACGCAGCCGTCGCAAAGGCGAGCAACAACCATCGATTCACGGATCGATCTATCGGCAGAAGGGCGGCAGTGTATAAACACCTCCATGTCGCTTGATCCCCAAATCCTCGAGATCCTTGCCTGCCCGAAATGCAAGGGCCGCTTGCAAGCCAACCCCGACGGAAGCGCCCTCTTGTGCCGCCCCTGCCGGCTCTCGTATTCGGTGGTGGACGACATCCCGAACCTGATCACCGAAGACGCCAAGCCGTTGGAGGAGTAGACCGTCAAGTCGCAAAATTTGCGGTTTCCTTCGGCGCTCCCTACCATAGCGGCATGCAGCTAGAACGCCGCCGCGCAGAACGAGATCGCCGCGAAGAATCGCGCGTCGCTGCCGTGTGCGCGGTTCGGAATTCGGTTGGCCACGTGGTTCACCTCGGCCAATCGGAGGATATCGGCCCCGGCGGCATCACCGTCCGGCGGCCCCACGATCTGCCCATCACGCCGGAAACCCCGGTGACGCTTACGTTCGATCTACCGGGGACGCGAACCACCATCGACGTGAAGGGGCTTGTGGTCTCGGATCGGCGGCATGGTGGATTTCGGCGTACGGGGATTCGATTCGTGCACCCATCCAGCGAGCAGACCATTCTGCTTCTCGAATTCTGCAAGGGGCGGGGCGCTCTCGCTTGATCAGCCCTCGGTGGCGACGCCGAAGTCGAAGGTGAAGTCACCGAGGCGCAGGCGCCGCTCGGGGAAGCAGTCGGGCCGGAAACGTGAGAGCCGCTCTTCGTCGTAGCGAGGGATGGCGCAGCGACTGTGAGCGCGCAGCTCGTCGCGCACGCGGTCGGAGGTGCGCGGGTCGATCGCGATCCAATCGTAGGACCGGCTGGTACGGCGGTGACGAAGGAACTCGCGCGGTTGGCCGGGAACCAGAAACAGCCCTGTGAAGTCGTGGTCGGTCGCCAGTGCGATGCTGTATACGGGTTGGAAGTCCGGGCGAAGGCGCCACGGAACTTGCAGGATTTCCGAGCGCGGCCGCAGGAGCGGCAGCTGCCGCAGGGCCGTGGGATCGGGCCAGTCGGTGACGACCAGGAGTCTGTCCTCGCGTGGCAGCCCCTCGAGAAGATGGGCGAACAGTGCGCCGATGCGGGTCTCTCGGGTCACGATCTCGCTGGCCGTGGGCATCATGGTGAAGACGCCTTGCCCGCTCGGCGAAACCAGGAAGAACGCGAGCTCGGCCAAGACCAGGAGGTATCGCGTCCTGGCCTGCCACGGCCGCGCCTTCGCGCTTGCGGCAAGCACGACCGCGGCCACCAGCGCCGATTGAGGCACGAGCCCGGCCAGGTAACCTGCCTCGGCGCACATGACGAAACCGTAGAACAGGCCGGCCGGCACGGCCATCGCGGCCAAGGCCTGCACGGGCCAGCCGTCAAGCAGGATGCGCCAGGATCTCGCCCGCAGACCCAGGGCCACGAGCGCGGGAGCCAGGGCGAGCGCGGTCCAGGCGGCGGCGTTCACCATGTTGTCGCGGGCGAAGCGCGGAATTGCGTCGCGCGACAGGGGACTCACCATGCGCACGAGGTTGCCCACCAGGCCGTCGCTGGCGGCGCGATAGGTAGGAAGGCCCCCGGGGGTCAGGGCCAGGGTGGGGAGGAACCAAGCGGCGGTGCCCGCGGCGCCGACCAGGGCGATGATACCAATCCCACGCAGGTCGCGGCGGTAGGTCCACAGCACGGGTCCGACGGAAACCAGCGCGAAGCTCGGCCGAAAGGAGCCGCCCGCCGCGAGAATCAGTCCGATGCCTGCGGCCTTGGCCAGGGTCGGTCGGGATTGCACGTGGGCCAGCGCCAGCAGCAAGAGCGCCGACATGGCCATCTCGGCCGAGTGGGTCTGGGCATCCACGCCGTAGTAGAGCAGGATGGGATGGAATCCCACCATGCCCGCCGCGAACAAGGCCGTCCCGCGATCGCCCGACAGGCGCAGGGCCGCGCGCCAAGTCCACAGAATGGCCAGCACGGCGAAGAGCCGGGACACCAGGCGCGTGACGAGCACCGGATGGGCGCCGGTGATCGCGTGAACCGCCTTGAGCAGCAGGACGTACCCGAGGTAGCCGGGCGGGTGAGGTTGGAAGTTTACGATATCAAAACGCGAAATGGACAGGGCCAGGTTGGTGTCGTCGCAGTCGAGGGCGTAGGGGCTGTCCAGGCTTTGGAAGAGGGCGATGGTGACAGCCAAAACGCCGCCGAGCACCACGGCGTCCGCGAACCAGCGCGGGAGCTCACGCGGACCTTCGGCTTGGCTTGCAGGCACCATCTGGGCGAGTGTACCAGCCGCCGCCGCGGGCGGCGAAAATCGGCGGGCAATGCGGCTTAGCGCTCACCCAGTCTTATCGAGCCCGCGCATACACCTCCAGCAACCTCGCGCCGAGATGTCTCCAGGCGTACTTTTCCTCGGCAGCTTTGCGTGCTGTGCGTCCCATGCGCGTGGTGCGTTCGCGGTCCCTGAGTAGCTCTGCCAGCGCGTGGCCGTAGCCTTCGACGTCGTCAGGTGCAAGCACGCCGACCTCATCGGCCTGGAAGACGTCGACCAGATCGCCCACCGGATTGGCCAAGACTGCCCGGCCCGCGGCGAGGTAGTCGCCCAGCTTGGTGGGATGGCGCCCTCGGTTGGTCAGGGTGTTTGAATACGGCAAGAGCAAGACGTCGGCCGCGCCCATCGCAACCGGCACGCGGGCAAAGGGCAGGGTGCCCGTGGCGTGGACCGCATTGGAGAGGCCCAGCTCCGAGACCCATCGCTCGGCCTCGCGGTTGCGCGGCCCGACCAGGAGCAACCGCGCATCGGGCACGGACCGGCGAGCCACGGCGAAGGCGCGCACGGCGAGCGCGAGGTCGTATTGGACGAAGCCGACGAAGCAGGCGATAGGGGCATCGAGCGGCAGGGAAAAGTCCCTGCGGCAGTCCCGCGCATCGAGCACTGGAATCGTGCGCACGTTGGCTCCGTTGGGGATGTGGTGCACGCGTTTGCGCGCGACGCCCATGCCCAGGGCTCGCGCTTCGAGGGCGCGACTGATGACCGTGACCTGGTCGGCAAGGTGGCGGAACCGCTCTTCAAGAAAAGTCTCGAGCGGCGCGAAGGCTACCCGGCCGATCCAGCTCTTGCGCTCGGAGATGGCCCCGCCCCGGCCCCACCAATCCGCCCAGTCGGTGATCCAAGGGGTGTGGGCCACGGCCTTGAGCGCGAGAGACGGTCCGAGGACCACCGGGCGGCAGTCGAAGCCGTGGACCAGGTCGAAGCGCTCGCCGAGGAAGCGCGCCATCCGCCAAGCCATATCCCATGGATCCCATCCCGTCCGCGCCCGCGAAATGCCGAGGTCCGGGGTTTGGATGATGCGAACGCCTTCGCGAGACTCCACCACAGGACGCAGAACGTTCCGGCGCGAGATCGTGGCAAGCGTCACCTGGTGTCCCAGGTCGCTGAGCTCGCGCCCGAGGTAGAACGCGCGGTAGAACGTGCTTCGTTCCACGACGTTGTGATTGAGCAGCAGGATCTTCATCGGGGCCATGGCGCAGCACCAGTTATCGGCCCGAACGACCACGCCGGCAACGCCAAACCCGACGCGATGGTTTGCTCGCAGCAGAACTCGCAGCATTGAAGAATGCGGGCTAGCATGGGCCGAGGAGCGTACATGAAGGTTCTCGTCACCGGCAGCAGCGGTCTCATCGGCAGCGAAGCGGTAGTGTATTTCGCTGGGCAGGGGCATCGCATCTTCGGCCTCGACAACAACCTGCGCCGTCACTTTTTCGGCCCCGATGGGGACACCACCTGGGTGCGCAGGTGGCTCGAGCAGACGGTGGAGGGCTTTGTCCACCGTGACGTGGACGTCCGCGACCGCGCGGCGGTTCTGGCCGCCATCGAGGAGATCCGACCCGAGGCGGTCATCCACTGCGCGGCCCAGCCCTCGCACGACCTTGCGGCCCGCATGCCGTTCGACGACTTCGACACCAACGCGGTCGGCACCCTCAACTTGCTCGAGGCGGTGCGCCGGCACGCCCCCACGGCTCCATTCGTCCTCATGAGCACCAACAAGGTCTACGGCGACGCGCCCAACCGGCTCGCCCTGCGAGAGTTGCCGAAGCGTTGGGACTACGCGGAGCCCGAGTGGCAGAACGGCATCCCCGAAAGCTTTTCCATCGACCAGTCGCTGCACAGCCTGTTCGGGGCGAGCAAGGTGGCCGCCGACGTGCTCTGTCAGGAGTACGGCCGCTACTTCGGCATGCCCACCGGCGTCTTCCGTGGCGGGTGCCTCACCGGCGTGCGCCATTCCAGCGCCGAGCTGCACGGGTTCCTGGCGTATTTTTTTAAGGCGCTCGGCGAGGGCCGCCACTACACCGTGTACGGCTACCAGGGCAAACAGGTGCGGGATCAGATTCACTGCCACGACGTCGTCCGCGCCATGGACGAGTTTATTCGCGCCCCTCGCCCGGGCGAGGTCTACAACCTCGGCGGCGGGAAGGCCAACAGCGTCTCCATCCTCGAGTGCCTCGACCGGGTCGCGCAGCTTGGCGGCAAGAAGCTAGACTGGACCTACTCGGAGACCAATCGAATCGGCGATCACATCTGCTACTATTCCGACCTGCGCAAGCTGAAGGCGCATTACCCCGCATGGTCCATCACGCACAGCCTCGACGACATCTTCGACGAGTTCGCGCGCGCCATGCGCGACGGGGCGCAGGCGTAGGGCGCACCTCGGTCGGGCTTTCGTAGTAAGGGATCGGTGGCTTGATCATTCACCTTGGGACAGCTGAAACACGGGCTGGTCCTGAACGTGCAGGGCGATGCCTGACCAGCGTTGGACACGGGACTCGGGTGGCGTGATAATTCTTTGGAAGCCACGGCAAGGAGCCCGATGATGACAAAACCTGTGATGGGGCAAAGCCTGGCGAGAGTGCTCGCATTCGTAGCGCCGGTACTCTTCAGCCGCTGCGCACTCGCGCAGGCCAGTACGCGACGACTCATGGACAGCGAGCCCGCCCAGGGCTGGCTGGCCGCAACATTCGGACGCATGTAGCAGGGAAGCTATGTCCTACGGATACAGACTCAGATGCTGCCGTCCTCGCCCCCCATGTGTCGACCTCGAGGCCGAGAAGCCAGCGATACGTGTCCATTCCTGTATCGCTGTTCTGATCATCGGCCTGATGTCCGCTATGCTCTTGGCCGACGCAAAATCCGAGGCCCGGTGCACCGTTGACGAGCCAGGCTGGATCACCAGCGGATACGTGACTTGGCAACTCGTCACCGATTTGGCGCCTCCTAGCCAATGGACATCTGCGTTCTCCAAGGTAGGCCCTTGGGGGCATCAGAACCCACCGGTGGCCAAGTTGATCATCGGCGCGGCGACCGCATTGGCCAAGTCCCCAGAAGCCCCGGTCGAGTACATGTGGCAGTGGCCGGCTGACTACGATCAGAACCTCATTGCCGGCAACCTGCCCCCGCCTGCTATGCTGGCCGAGGTCCGCACGGTGATTTCGTGGTTCGGAATTGCCTCGCTGATCCTGGTGTTCCTGATCGCACGTGAGGTGGCGAGGCCGGCTCGCTGGGCACCGTTGCTCGCGCCGCTCTTGCTGTTCTCCTACGACTCCTTCCGAGTTCATGCCTGCCGGGTCTACTCAGACGTGCCGCAGATGGCGTTTACACTCACCGGCCTCTGGTGTCTGCTGCTGTGGCGGCGACGCGGAAGTACTTGGCTGCTGGCGGGCGCCTGCGTCGCTTGGGGGCTGGCCTGTGGGACGAAGTTCAGCTCCGGTGCGCAGGTGGCAGGCGGCATGTTCTTCGTCGCAATCGTCTCGGCTCCCTGGTGGAAGCGATGCTTGCGCATTCTCGTCGCGGGGGCTGTGCCATCTGCGATCTTTGTGGCGGTCAATCCCTACCTGTGGCTTCACCCGCTGGACAACACGGTGGCCATCATACGCTTGTGGTCGGCCGGTATCGTCCACCAGCAACACGATCCGGTGCTGGCACCGCTTCGGGTGACGGAACGCCTGCGTGCGCTGCATCTGACGCTATCGCGGGTCATTCTGTCGCCGTCCCATGGACGACAGACGCCGGGTTTCTGTGGCCAGGTTCCGCGCGTGCTCGTCGCGTTGCTGGTAGCGACTGCCGTCGCCGCCTCGGTGGGGGCCATTCTGCGGTGGAGAGGCAGGGAGTTGTGCAGGCGCAAGCTGATGTTTATGTTCGCGTGCGCAGGTGCAGCGCTCGGCGTGGCCCTCTTCGCCGACGGGGCCTCGATCGCGATTGCGATGCTGCTGGTGCTGGGAGCGTGGAAGGTCGTGCAACCGGGCCGTGGCGGATTCGCCGTAATTTACCTTGCCACCTTGGTGGCAACGGTGTGGTGGTTGCCGTTCGACTGGCCTCGTTACTATCTTCCGCTGTTGGGCGTCACGTCGGTGCTTGGCGCGTTGGGCGGCGCACAGATCGAGGCGGCGTTGCCCACGAGGCGACTAGCGGACCGCAGCCGCGTCGCGCACGATGCGATCGATATCTGAAAAACGCGGTTCCCAGCCGAGCTGTGCGCGCGCATCGGAGATGTCGGCCACCAACTCGGCGGGATCGCCTGGGCGGCGCGGCCCGATGGCGTGCGGCACTGGTCGGCCCACCGCACGCTCCACGGCGTCCATCACTTCGCGCACCGAGGTGCCTCTGCCCGCGCCAAGGTTGACCCTGAGCGACGGCTTGCCGGCCAGCAAGTGGTCAAGCGCCCGGACGTGGGCGTCGGCCAGATCGACGACGTGAACATAGTCGCGTACGCAGGTTCCATCGGGAGTTGACCAGTCCGCGCCGAACACCTGCAGGGGCGGCCGGACGCCCCGTGCCGCATCGATAGCGAGGGGAATCAAATGGCTCTCGGGCGAGTGCCGCTCGAACAGGCGGGCCGCCACGTCGGCCCCCGCGGCGTTGAAGTAGCGCAGGGAGGCGAAGGTGAATCCGAACGCCCGGGCGTGATCGGCGATGATTCGCTCGCACATCCACTTCGAGGCGCCGTACGGGCTCTGCGGATCGCACGCTTGCCCCGACGAGATCGGCAGCGATTTCGGCTGGCCGAAGATCGAGCACGACGACGAGAACACCACCGGGATCCGTCGTGCTGCCGCTGCTTCGCACACCCGCAGCGTCGCACCGAGGTTGGTGTCGTAGTAGAGGTCGGGCCGCGCCATCGACTCGCCCACCATGGCACGCGCGACGAAGTGAAGAATGGCCGCCACCTGGTCGCGCTCGACCAACCCGCGCAAGAGCCCCGTGGTCGTGACATCCGCTCGTTCGAGCCGCGTCGCCGCGGGAACCAGAGCCAAGTGGCCATTCGAAAGGTCGTCGACGACCAGCACACGAAAACCCCTCTGGCAGAGCGCATGCGCGACGTGGCTGCCGATATAGCCGGCCCCACCGGTGACAAGCACGGTTGTGGACATGCTGGCATTGTACTGGATTGGCGGCGCGGGTGCTGGCTCGCGCGGGTGGGCAAGATGGCGTGTGCTACGTCTCCGGGGGACCGGGAGGATCGGGATGACTCAGTGGCCCTTCTTTCCGTACATCACGATGTTCTTGTCGAACACTCGGGGCATCGTTCGGTCATGAAGACGGTAGACCAACCGGTGAAGAGAATCGTTGATCCACTTGTTCCGCATCCGCCTTGGGTCATCTATCGGCCGTCCTTCCGGGAAATCCACTCTGTCGAAGCCCCCCAGCTCCAACACCTGCCGGAGGCTAGAATCTGTGTATCCGTGGTGGTGAGTGAGATCCATATAGCGCGAATACGACGCAAGGATGTTCGCCATGTTCGGGGTCCTGAGAAGCAGAATGCCGCCAGGATTCAGGGAATTGTAAACCAATGCGACCAATTCTTGTGCTTCTTGAAGCGGAAAATGCTCTATCACGTCGATCATCGATACGAAGTCAAGACCGACCTGGGTGGACCTGAAGAATGAAAGGGCGTCAACCGTTTCTGCAAACCACAGCCGGCCGCCGAACCGGTTTTTCACGTCATCGAGCAGCCGACGGCTCAAGTCAATGCAGCCGACCTTTCTGTAACCCCTTCCCAATAGGTATCCGACGAAATATCCCAAGCCGCTCCCGACATCCACAATCATTGCATCCCGATCAGAAGGCAAGACGGATAGGACTTCGGCATCATAATACGTTCTGGAGGCCATGAGTCCGGCATCCCAGTTCGTGCCATTGGTCCTGAGCAGATGTTCCCTGTAGTCCGTGCGGCCTTCAGAATTCTCGGCGATAACTCTGGAAAACAGCTGGCGGAAGTTGTTGGTCAAGTCCGACCACTCCCGCTCTCGCAGCATCTTCGATGCGTTTTCTGCGCCGATGCGACGTACTTCTGCAAGGTTCGCCTCACACCACCCGAAGGCCTCTTGGAACGATCCGATATCTCGATTGACCACGATCCCGTTCTTTCCGCTCTCGATGATTTCCGGCACAATTCCGACATCGACGGCGACCGGAAAGCATCCGCATGCCATGCCCTCCACCAAGGTCAACGGCTGCCCTTCAGCGACCGAGGCAACCGTAATGACATCGACGCTGTTGTAGAAATCGGCCATCGCCTCTCTCGTCGCCAGCTTTCCCCCTGCCACGCTCAGGTGAAAGCGGCCTTCGCATGCTGGCCTGAGCACATCGACCAAACCCTTGTAGGGCTCGTCCTCGTTTCCCGCCCAACCAATCACCAGCGGCCCCGACCTTCGCCGACCATCAAAGAAGATGTTCTTGTCAAAACCGTTCGGCAGATGTGTGACGGTCCGGATTCCGGCGAATGCGGCGCATATCCGCTTGGACGTGGACGTCACGTGTCCCGCATCCGAAAGGTAGCGAGCGTTCATCTCCGTTGCAGTGAGTAGCCCATACTGGCTCTCCGTTTGCCAACGGTGGCTGCTTATCTCCTTGATCACCTTCCTCGTGTCGAAGTTGAACTGTCGATGGTAGCCCTCTCCCCAAAAGAAGACATAGAGCAGGTCGAAATGGATCTCTCCTAGGTTCGGCTCTTTCGACACGTATTCGATCCTGAAGTCAAAACTATCCGCCAGCCTGGCTGCGACCGAATTGGCTACAAAGTCAAAGACCCAATTGGGCTTGTCGACTAGAAGGACGATTGTCGGTCTGTTAGACATCATCTTGGCGATGGGTACTGCGGGGTTATGGTGATTTCAGGATCAGTCCAGCAGAGCGGTGTTGAGGTGCCAGCCTTGAGGAGGGTAGGAATGTTCTTGCTGACGGAGAAATACCCAAAATAGCCCCGGTAGAGCGGGGACACGAAGAGGTCATCAAGGAAGAAGACTCCGATTTTGTATATGCCCGTAGTGAGCTGATTGGTCGGATAGGCAACGACTATCGTCGCCTTCCCCTTGGGGAGGCTTATCACGTTCCGGGAGGCCAGGGCTGCAATGCTCTCTTCGATCTCTTCGTGGTCGGCGACATACGCAAAGGAAACCCACAAGTATATGTTCTTCAGGTCCGAGTTGGATTCAAGGGATATGGCGACGGACATCGGTTCGCCAGAATTGAGTGTGGCGATGGCGTCGCTGCCGGCGAGGACCGTCACGCTGGTTATTTCTATCTCGTCGCCTTTGCCGAAATCGTTTTGCGAGTCGCAGTATTTCATCAGCTGGGGGAGCGTGCCGTTGGGGCTGATGCTGCGGGCTCTACCGGAATTGCCCCGGTGGGCCGCAATCTCATATTGCGCGACCACGTCTCCGGGCGGGCCGATTGCGACAACTCGGCCACGGTCAAGCAGGACGGCCCGGTCGCACATGGCGTCCACTGTGTGCATGTTGTGTGTCACGAGAATGAAGCTGACGCCACGCTTTCGCATCTCGCGAATCCTATCAAGGCATTTGCGCTGAAACCTGGCATCGCCAACCGCCAGGATTTCGTCCACCAGCATGATGTCGGGTTCGGAGTGGATGGCAATGGCAAAGCCAAGCCGTACATGCATGCCGGAAGAGTAGGTGGAGACTGGAGCATCGATGAACTCGCCGATGTCGGCGAACGCGATGATGGAGTCTAGGTTGGTGTCGATCTGCTTCCGGGTCATGCCGAGGATCGTGCCGTTCAGATAAATGTTCTCCCGTCCCGTCATGTGCGGATGGAAGCCGGCGCCGACAGCAATTAGGGCGCCGACCCGTCCCTTCACGGTGATCCGTCCGGCGTCGGGCGGGAAGATGCCATTGATGAGACGAAGAAGGGTGGTCTTCCCGCAGCCGTTCGCACCGACGAGTCCGAGGGTTTCCCCTCTCCGGATCTCGAGGTTAACGTTGTCGAGCGCAAGGAACTCGTTGGGCCGCAGCCGGCCTCCATCGTGGCGGAGGCCGAGCATTTCCCGCAGGATGTCCCAGGTGCCGTAGAGCAGAATGTGTTTCAAGCTGCGACAGAACTTCTTGGTCAGGCCGTCCACCCTGATGACGATGTCGCGCTCGACGGCTGGATCGGGCGGCTCGGCGGAGGGGCGTTGGATGTGCATATCGGCGTCCATACCGGCCGGTCAGATCATCTTCTCGATGATCTTTTCCTCCAAGACGTAGAACATGCGCCACGAGACAAGAAACACGACAAACGAGGCCAGGGCCGACAAGAGGAAGGCGTCCGGACGGTCCAGGCGACCGTACGCGACGATGTCCCTCACGCCGCCGACGATGTAAGTAAGCGGGTTCCAGCGGACGAGAGTCGCATAGGCTTCGCCAGCCGCTGTCCGCGAATAGATAATGGGCGTGAAGAAGATGAGGAGTCCTACGGCGAGGTCGGCGAACTTGCGAACCTCGGTCGCGACCACCCCGACCGTGGAGACGAAGAGACCGATAGCTGTGCCAAGAAGCAACATCGGGATGATGAGGACCGGCAGGAAGACGATTCGCCAGTTCGGCACAACGCCGAAGAGCAGCAAGCCGACGGCCATTACCACGAGGCTGAAGAAGAAGCTGGCCAGGGACTGGAGGACCTGCTTGGCCAACAGCGCCTCATGCGGGTATTTGACCTGCATGATGAAGCTCTGGCCGGCCCTTAGGGTGTCCGCGGCCATGGAGTAGAAGGACATGAACAGGCCCCAGAAAGTCGTGCCGAGAAGGACGTAGGCGGGATAGGGGATGCCCACATCTCCCGGCTTGAGCACGCCGGCCGAGTTCATGAAGATCCACGACAGGATGCCGACGATTGGCGAGATAACGATCCACGCGACGCCGAGGAAAGCCTTGCGGTGGACAGCCAGGAAATCTCGCCGGAACAGCTGCCAGACCAACTCCCTGGAGATCCAAATGTTCCTGGACATCTCGACCAGGCTTCGCAAGAAGCCGGTCTTCCTACGGAGGTCTGGCTCGTAGACAGCCACCCGCTGCTCCGGCTCGCTCTTGGCTGTGTTCTCACTCATGCGAGGCGATTCTGCTACAGATTGACTTCTAGCATTGCCTACCATTGCCCGAAGGAAATGGCCAATCTGGCCGCCCGCTGACGGGCTTCCCACGATCGCTCCGGTCTGGTCCTATCCAAGGCGCCTGCTCAGGCGGAGACATCCAAGGACTGCTTGCAGCCCGAACCGCGCTAACGGTGGCGGCAGGGCCGCGAGCCCCTGCCAGGCCAGAAAGCGCCTGCGCGGATAGTCGCGGCGAACCTCGGCAAACGCCTGTCGCAGATCGGCACTCGCCTTTCGCAGCGACGATCGGTCGCCGGTCAGGAGGGCAAGCAGCAGCCGATGTTCGAGCACGTTCCTCGATCGGGAGGGCGGAACCGGGCGTCCGAGGTGGCTGCGGCTGAGCTCGTCAGCAAACTCGACGGGGCGCTCGACCGCCGACAAGATCTTACGCACCAGCTCGGCATCTACGCGCGCCGCCGTGAGCGTGGTCCCAGTCAAGTTGGCGCCGTGCACGCGGTAGGAGGCAAGCACCTCGGGCAAGCGGACGGTCCTGGTCAGGAGGGCGGCTGCGTAGGCGATCGCGAGGTCGGCCGCGCTGCGGAAACGTTCCTCGGGGATCGGCATGACATAGTCGAGAACGGTTCGGCGAAACGACAGGCCGGAGGACACCGGGAATAGATGGCCCATGCGCAGGGTCGCGATCTCGTCGCCAAGCAAGCCGCCCTCGACGCACTGGAACTCGCCCAGCCGGCTTCCTTCGGCGTCGATGATCGCAAGCGGGTGGGTGGCCAAGCCGGCGTCGGGGTTGTCACGGAAGGCGGCAACGATCTTGGCGAGCTTGTCGGCCGCCCAAAGGTCATCGGCATCGAGGAAGCAGGCGATCTCGCCACGGGATTCCGCGAGGGCTCGGTTGAGGGCCGAGCCGGCGCCACCGTTTTGCTTGCGGAAGAGCCGGACGCGCACGTCTCGGTCGGCATAACCCTGGACGATCCGGCATGAGTCATCGCTGGAGCCGTCATCGACGACGACGACCTCGAGGTTTTCGTGCGATTGTCGAACTGCGCTTTCGATTGCGGCACCGATGAACCGCCGGTAGTTCCAGCTCGCCATCAGTACCGAGACGAGAGGCTTTGCCTGCAGCTCCGGGAGGGGCATGGGCGTCTGGAGAGTCATGACTTTGCGCGATCGGCGAAGCTTGCGCCCGCGTAGAAACCGTCGCGGATCGACTCGGCGATGCCCTGAAAGGTCCACCTGGCGTAGCGACCCACCATGTAGATGTCGTGGCTCTGTAGGCTTGCTATGGCCTTGGCCTTCCACTGCGAGCCCGGCATGCCCCACGTGTATGCGACGTCGATCCAAGTCGGGTCGACGACCTCGACGTCCCCGATAAATCCCCAGTCGCTGAGCTCGCTCACTACCGCTTGGGCGTAGCGTTGGCTCTCGGCCTCGGATGGACGCTGGCCGGCCCGAAAGCTGCGCTCCACATAGATGCTGACCCGGTCGCGATTGTCCCGCGCGCTGCGCGGCAGGAACGAGTCATCCACATTGCTATAAAAGCCGACCCGATGAAAGCCCGCCCGCGTGCGGGGATGGTAAAGCCAGTGGTCATCGGGACAGCGGGGACCTCGTCGGGCGCCGAGATTCAGCACGAGCACGCTGGTCGCCGGGTCGGGCGGTTCATCGACCGTCAGCCCGGCCATCACCATGGTCTGGTTCAGCGGCAAGGTGCAGATGAGCGCTTGGAACCCCTCCGACGAGCCGTCGGCGAAGGACACTCGCTTTCGATGCACGTCAATCTTCACCGCGCGCTTTCGGCAGTGGATGTCGCAGCGGGCGGCCATTCGCTCTGCCAGGGCGTCGAGGCCTTCGCTCGGGTACAAATAGGTCGTGTTGTAGCCGACGCTCGGCACGTCGCCGAACGCACCCGCGACGACCAGCGCCCGATCGACCGGCGACTTGTGTCCGTCCTGCGGCGCTATCTGGCGATGCAGTCCCGAGGTGTACAGGTCGTGAAATGGCTCGAAGAAAAGCTCGCACAAGGTCGGGCCGAAGCTGGCCAGGAGCCAACCCTGCATGGTTGGGCTCGCAGGCGTCTTTCCCGTCACCATTTCCTTAACCGCCTGGCAAGCCACGCCGGGCGGCAGGAACCTCAGGTGGTTTTGCAGAGGATAGGGCACGTGGCGCGGCTCATCGGCAAACCACACGCCCGACTTGCGTGCGTAGCGCCCGGTCGGAATGAGGGATTCGATGAAACGGAGGACGGTCGCATCTCCGCCGAAGATCCAGTGCCCGCCGCCGATTTCGAAGCGGTATGCCTCTGCATCGGAAGGCGATCGCGGCAGGCGCTCATGGCTGCCAGGACGCATGTAGTAGGACGAGCAGATCCCGCCAGGTTTTTCGGCGGCTTCGAAGACCGGTAGACCAGAGGCGCAACCGGCGGCCAAGCCGGTCACGCCGCCGCCCAGGATCAAGGTACGCATGTCGTCGCTCGACTCTAGTACTGGCGGCGTCGACGCGCAACGGCTTGCGATGTGCGCCGTAGGGCAATGCCCGGATCGTCGGGGCCGGGTGGCCGGGATCCCCGCGTGATGATAGTGTCGACGAAGCCAATGAGCGATCTGCTGAGGCGCGCCTCCATATGATGAACGACGTTTCTGTGATCGTCCGGGAGTGCGGAGAGAGGACGGCCGAAGCGTGTGTGCAACTCCTCTCGACGGTAGCGCCCAGACACGAGATTATCCGTGTCGCCGGACATCCGTTCGGGGAGACTCTTCGGCTCGCCTACCAAAAGGGTCTGGAGAAGAACCTGCCATGGACAGTCTGCATCGATGCCGACGTTCTGGTTTTTCCCGAAGCAATCCAGGGGTTGCTGGGCGAGGCTCGACGAGCGCCCCCCAACACCTTCGAGCTTCAAGGGCTAGTGTTCGACAAGTTGTTCGTCTGCTGGCGGCCCGCCGGAAATCATCTCTATCGCACGGCGTTCCTGCGACAGGCGCTCTCCTTGATTCCTGACGAAGGCAGCTCGCTTCGGCCCGAGAGCGACACGATTGCCGCTATGGCTCGCAAGGATGGACCTTCCATCCGGCTGCGGCATCGTGTCGGCGCGTACGATTTCGAACAGTCGTCGGCAGACATCTACGGAAAGGGGGCCCTGCACGCCCGCAAGCACGACTACCTCCTTCGATACCTGATCCCTCTTTGGCAGGGATTGTCTGGCCAGGACAACGACTTTCGCGTGGCTCTGGAGGCTGCTACCGCAGCGGCTGGGCAGGCAGGACCCGCGACCGTCGATCGGCACTATTGGTGTGCTCAGCCGTCCAACGACGAGAAGGCCCGACAGGCCCTGACCGAGGTCTCGGATCCGGAGAGGTATGTGCTCGATCTCCTTAGCCGCTTGGGGCCGGCGGAAGACGAGATTCGCTCGAAGTTCCAGCGTGAGCTGGATTGCCTTGTCTTCCCGACCGTCGGCCGTTGGCATCGGCCATGGCAGACCATCCGGGGCAGACTTGCCTCCGCCGTGAGGGCGATGCGTTTCGCCCGGGCCGTCTGTCTTGATGGACGCCTCAGGGGACGATGACAGTCCAACGCACCAAGGTGCTCTTCGCCATTGATTCGCTCACCGGGGGCGGGGCAGAACGCGTCCTTACTCGGCTGGCCAATTCGTTTTCCCGTGACGTATTCAACGTGCAGCTGGTGAAGACGCTGGCCGCGACTGCGCGACAGACTGTCGCACCTCACGTCCCTGTTGTCGATCTCTTCGAAGATGCATTGACGGACATCGACTCTCTGCCCAGCGGCGGAGCCATGGCGGATCGTCTCATGGCAAGGGGCGCGCTGGCCGCGCTGGGGCCGTCGTATTGGAACAAGGCTGGCTACCAAGACTTGGTGGACCAGGTTAGGGTCTTCCGGTCCGCAGTTAAATGTCTGGCCAGACATGTAGCGGCATGGTCGCCGGATTGCGTTCTCAGCTTCCTGCCCAACACCAATCTGATCACACTGGTCGCGAGACATTGCTACGACCTTCGCACGGCGGTGGTCTGTTCTGACCGCAACTTTCTATCACGCGAGCTCGCGACGCTGGAGTTTTCTCCGTTACGGCATCGTCTCACGCGAGCGTTCTACCCGCGGGCAGATCGGCACGTCACTATGACCGATGCCGCGGCCGAAGATTTGCACGTGAGCTTCGGAATTTCACGAAAGCAGATGGTGACCATCGGCAACGGTGTCGATGCAGAAGGGCTCGGAGCTCAGGCGGGCGAAGATCTTCCCCAATCTTGGCAGGAGCTTCAGCGCGGTCGGACCCCCACCCTGATCCAGGTCGGTCGCCTCACGGCCCAGAAAGGAAACGAGATTCTCATACGGGCCTTGGCCAGGATCCCGAAACGGCCGTGGCGCTTGCTCATGCTAGGAGATGGAGAGCTTAAGGACCCACTGATTGGGTTGGTGAATCAACTTGGATTGGCGGAGCGGATCCATTTTCTGGGCTGGGACCGCAATCCCTACCGGTGGATAGCCCGCAGCGATCTGTTTGTTCTTAGCTCGCGATGGGAAGGCTTCCCCAACGCGCTTCTCGAGGCCATGGCGCTCGGGGTTGCGACCATCGCGACCGACTGCCCAACCGGTCCCGCGGAGATCCTGGATGGGGGAAGGTTCGGCCGACTGGTGCCGTCGGAAGCCCCGGCGACTCTGGCCGAGGCTATTGAGCAGTTGTTGCTAGACCATGAGCGCCGCAAACGGCTGGCTGCTCTTGGGGCGCAGCGGGCGCTGGAATACTCCATGGGCAAGATGGTGCGCAGATTCGAAGACCTGATCCGGGAGACAGCCGAAGCGTATCGCCGTCGTGCACGCTGACTGGTCAGCGGGGCCGCAGTCCGCGGCGCAACCTGAGCGCTCCCGCTCGAGCAAGTTTTAGCGCGGCCGATTCCCACGCTCTTGGACCAGGAACCTCGGCCTCGGGACCGCGTGGCTGGCCGGCCTTCACGCTCTTGCGGTAGTGGATGAGCAACTGGGCACCGCGCATCAGGTGGTTTAGGCCGGGCAGGCCGATGGATCGGCTGGTCCCGTACTTCCAGTTTGTCTCACGCATCAGACGGCGCAGTTGCCGGGGCTGCAACATCGCCCGCAGTCCGCCTTGCTGAAGGGTAGGTACTTTGAAGGAACCGATGGGGCCTGCGTTGTCGAGATGAACCATGCGCGAGAGCTCCGCGACCTCGCGCGGTGTCGGGTAGATAATCGCTCGACGGGCAACCTCATGAGCGTACGGAACGAGTGAATCCGCGCCGTATCCGTAGAGCGCGTGGCGCCTGACGAACGCCGTGGCGAACGCCAGGGCTCCGCCTCTCAGACTCATGGTAATCGCGTCCGAGTTGCGCTCTGCTTGGCGTCCGTCTGAACCTGCCTCCTGAAGGACCGGTACAACGCAGCCGTCACCCTTGCGCTCGTAGGCGAGCGTGCTGCCATGAAGCGCCCGGGCTCCGTTCTCGAACAATTCGCGGAACTGGCAGAAGATGGCATGGCGAAAGTGGTCACGCCGACGGTCGAACAGGACACCTACGGCGTCCTTCTCGCCGAGCTCGTAACCCTCGGAGTCCTCGTAGTCCAGGTAGTAGCCCCGAAGGTCAGGCCAGAAGGTTTCATCGCCAAAAGCGTCGATGAGCGCCCGTTGCGTGGTCGCCGCCCAGCCGATGTCGCACACGGCGATTTTGCGCCCGGTGCCGAAGAATCCCTCCTGTTGCAGATACGCGCGCAACTCCTCGCGGCCGGGCGCTGCTCGCTGCCTTACCATCGTTTGCAGGTCTGCGTCCGCTACGATCTCCGACAGCCAGTCCCGCCGAGGATCTCGCATAGGGGAATTCACACCGGGCAGACCGAGGCGGCGTGCGGCCTCTGCGAAGGCCTCCGGCTCGATCCCGAGCGAGATGGCGAGTGATCCGAGGCCCCTCGTCCGCAGCCACGGGGCGAACCCGCGCAGAAGTCTTGGGGACATGCCACGGTGGCACGCCGGCAAGGCGACGACCTTGCGCGAGATGTAGAGGTAGTGCGAGGGGGGCGCCGTCGGAAGGTCGAGCACAGGGGCCTGGAACAGCTCATAGATCTCGCGAAACAGATCGCCCTCACGCGCGAGGAAGAACACCTTCTCGGTTCCTCGTTCGATGAGATGCTCGCGTAAGCGCGCTACGAAGATCGCATACACAGGCCCGAGCACTCGGAAGCCGTAGCTGAAAAGAAAGTCCGCCGACTCGGGCGGCGCCAAGTCGGCGAGCATGGCCTTACCCCGCCAATAAGCGTTGCGGCCCGCAAGCCAACCGCACGCACGCAACAGGTCCGCATCATTGGCCTGACCATGATTGCGAAAGTGCACCGCGTGCGCCCCTCGCGCGAGCGGCATCACGAGATCTGCGTGCTCATTGTCGCCAACGTGGACGAACTGGCAGGGGGGCGTCCCCTCGAGCTCGAAGACCTTGTCGAACAGGCGTCCGCTGTGCTTGCCAAGGCCAAAGTCGGAAGACACGTACACGGCGTCCAGATACTGGCCGAGCCCTACGGCGTCCAGCAGCTCCCGGACCAAGACCGCGTCGAGGTACATGTCCGAGACCGCGATTAGGCGCCTGCCCGTCAGCTTGATCTCGCCAAGGAGCTCAGCCATGCCAGGCTTCGGTACCAGCAGGTGTCTTTCCGCGTCGAGCTCACACTGGATCAGTAGATGCCCGATGTCGGATGTGGGCAAGCAAGTGTTGCTCTCCGCCCTGAGCCTACGGGCCATGCCCCGTGCGACTTGCGTGAACCGGCATTCACCGTCCAGGCCGGCTGTGCGAGAGAGCTCACGGAGCTCTGCTTCAACTTCGCCGCGTATTTCGACCACGCGAGCCTGAAGGACGGTTAGCTTGGGGCGGACGCCCTCAAGAAACCGGCGCGCGGCCAGCCACTTTACCTGCTCGGGCGGCCGGATGCGACGTTCTACCAGGGTGTCAAACACGTCAAAGGACACGACGCGAATATCGGATGGCAGAGACCGTAGAAGCTGCCCCAGATCGGACGTGGCCCCGACGAGCACATGGCGTTTCTGGATTCCGTCGCTCTTCCTGTTCGGTTCAGGCATGGGACGCCTATTGTCGCGCATGGCCGGCATGTCGGGCAACCTCGGGCGCTTTCCCCAGGACGGCAGCAATCGGGGTCGGCGCGAACTTAGTCTGGCCTGCTGCGTGCTGCCCATGACGAATCCGGCAAATTGCTGCGAATCTTGAATGATAAAATCACTCGTGTACCGTTGTCCTGCCTTTCCAGAGGCTGACCGCATCTGCCGTGTCACTCCACAACGAAAAAATCGTCCTCCAATCGATATACACAGATGAAGTGCGCCCACTGAAGGCGCGGTTTGTGAGCTCTTTCCTGGATGACTGGGAGGTCAACATCGAGCACTGGGGAACGATCGGCGAAGGCGGGGGTAACTTCGCTACCAGGGGTTACGTTGAGCTGCTTCGACGTCGAACAAATTTCTTGATTGATCTCATCAAGGAACGCAGCGGGCAGATCCTGGTATGGTCTGATGTTGACATCCAGTTCTTCGGCCGGTGTGAGCCATTCATTCGATCCGCCCTTCGTTCCGCAGATCTCGCCTTTCTGGCAGAGGATCCCGCCCGCAGCGAGGTCAGCGGAGGTTTCGTGGCCATCAGGTGCAACGCTTCCACTCAGTCGTTCTACGCAGCCGTCGCGGCGACGCCGTTCGAGAATCTTCCATTCTATGATCAATCTGCCGTAAGCCAGTTGCTCAGGAGTGGTCAGCCTGCCGTGTCTTGGACCATGCTGCCGGGCCAGTTCTGGGCTATGTCTCATCTCGGCCCTCCCCCAGCCGACATCGTTTTGCACCATGCCAACTGCACACGGCCGTTCAAGAGATGGGGAAGGCCGATTGGATCCATCGAGGCCAAGCTCAGACAGATGGATTACGTCAGGCGCCGGACCGAACTGCGCCGGAATTGGCCCCGCCTTTTCGGCTTGCGCGACGATGTGGCTTCCCTGCTACCGTCCGAAGGGCGGCGTAAGGCCAGAATGCTGCTCTGGCGCGGATGGTGAACTTCAACTCCGGCGGCTGCAGATTGTTCGCCAGCCTGACCCTACCTCGCCCCGCGCCTGCGCAAGACGGCGGGAATGGTCGCGAGCAAGAGACGGATGTCCAGCCAGAGCGACCACCGGTCCACGTACCTCTGGTCCATCCGCATCCACTCGGCAAAGGACACGTCGCTGCGCCCACTTACTTGCCAAAGGCCCGTGATGCCCGGTTTCATGGACAACCGGCGGCGCTGGGAGCCTCGGATCCGCTGCTGTTCCGATTCGGGCAGAGGCCTCGGCCCCACCAGGCTCATCGCGCCCTCCAGAACATTGAACAGTTGAGGAAGCTCGTCGAGGCTCATGCGCCGCAAGAACAGCCCCAGCCGCGTGGCCCTCGGATCCTTGGTGATCTTGAAGGCCGGACCATCCACCTCGTTTTGCGTTTCCAACTGGGGCCGGGCGGCTTCTGCGTCCCGAACCATGGTGCGAAACTTCCACATCTTGAAGCGGCGGCCGTGCAGCCCGACCCGCACCTGCGAAAACAGGACCGGGCTGCCATCCAAGACCCGGATCACGATGGCAAGGCCGGCGAAGACGGGAATCAGCACGATCGTCCCGACCAGCGCCAGCGCCACGTCGAAGACCTGCTTCAAGGCCAAGTTCGCGGTTCGCCGCGTGGTTTGGCTGAACGTGAGAAAATGCAGCGTGTCCTCGGACTCGAGGTGTGGCCGGACCCTCGGGATGTTTTCCCAGGGCAGGGAGATGCGAGCGCCGATTCCCAGGTCCGCGCAGACCCACAGCACCCACCCGACACGGCGGTGCGAGAGCGAGTCGATGATCACCACTTCGTCCACGGGTTGGTCGTGGAGCACGCTCGGTAGCCGCACCAGGGAACCCAGCCTCGGCAGCGCGTGCGACGGATCCGCGCTTCGTCCGAGGTAGCCGAGCACGTCCGGGGCAAACGTGGCCAGCTTGTTGGTCGCCAGAAACTGCTCCATTCGCTCGCCTGGCTCTCCGACCAGCACCAGCCGGCCGCGCGCGTGCCCCCTTTCGTGTTGCCGTCTGACCCACGCCGCGATCACCGCGCGTTCGCCGAGGAGAAGCAGGTAGGAAATCCCGAGGAAGGAAAGCACGATGGAACGATTCACGACGATCTTGGTGACAAAGGTGATCGCTGACAGCGCGCCCAAGCCCACCAGATGAAGCTGTGCCAAACGCAGGCCCGTTCTTAGCCAGGACCAGCGATGCTCGAGAAAGCGGTCGAGGTGAAACAGCGGAATCAGGAACAGCCAAAGCGGCAGCGCGAGGTACCCGAGCAGGATGAATCCCGATGCGCCGGCCGCTGCGCGGAAAAAGCCGAAGCTGCTGCGCAACAGCGCGTGGAGCAGGTAGGCATTGGCCATGGCGAGGACGACCAGCAGGGCGTCGGCGCGTAGGATGACCCCGCGAAGCGATCGCAGTCTGACCGCGCTCATCGAGGATGTCCGGGGGGCATGGATCGATTATTCGTCCAAGCCGAAGGGCCTGTCAAAGCTCGGGCCGGCTTTCGCACCGTGCGGAGAGACGCCGACATCTCGTTGTGCCGTCGGGCTGAACTCCTGGTGTAGAGTGCTCTCTTCATGGCGCGCTCGCACCTCTGGCTTGGCATGCTCTGCCTCGCCTGTCTGATTCTCTTGCTCGCAACCGCCATTCCGGCTCCCTTCACCGTCGACGACTGCAACTATCTTTCCTCGGTGGTCGCGCTCCGGCGCGGCACGCTCTTCCTGCCGGGCACCGCGGGGCTGCCTGCATCCCAGGCGCTCTATGCTTTCGAACCCACGGCGTTCATACTAAAGGACCCCCAAAGTCCGGTCCCGCCGCTGGTTCCTCCGCTCTACGCGCTGGTTGCCTATCCCTTCTCGTACCTGGGCTGGCACGGACTGGTGCTGCTTAACGCGCTTGCCACGGTCGGCACGGTTGTTCTCGTCTTTGCAGCGGCTCGTAGTCTGGCCAATCAGGAGCGCGCGGGTTGGTACGCCGCCACGTTGTGGCTGCTCGGCGCTTCGACCATCGAATATGCGCAAGGCTTGTGGCCCCACATGCTGTCCGTGGCCCTCACCACGGCCGGGATGATTCTGGTTGCCCTTGCCATCACCAACCGTCGGCACGGGCAGGCGGCGCTGGCCGGCTTCCTGATGGCGCTAGCGGCCGGCATACGGTACCAGAACGCCATCCTGCTCTTGTGCGGTCTTCTCGCCTTGCTGGTCTGGGGTGCCCAGCGAGTGCGCGCGAGCCTCTCGTTCGCCGCGGGCGCTTGGCTGCCGACCCTCACATCTGCCTTGATCAATCATGCGCGGGTTCGGTCCTGGAATCCCTTCAGCAAAGGGATGCACTACGCCAGCGTCGGTGCAGGGTTCAGTGCGGGTTCCGGAACAGGTCAGGGTGCTTCTTGGCCCGCGCGGGAATTCCTTCTCAGTATATGGACCAGGGTTGTCGACTACTCAGCGCAGCCGCCCTTTCACGATCGCGCGCAGACCTACTTGCACAAGCTCTCCACCGGAGATGTTGTGACCCAGTGGGGTGTGCTGAAGAAGTCCTGGTTGCAGGGCTCGCCTTGGGTGCTGCTCGGCTTGGCGGCCGTCCTTCTCGCTTGGTCGCGCAAGGACTTCTTCGCTGCAGGCGCGCGAAACCATTTGCGTCGGATCGTCCTGCCGGTCGGCGCCATGCTCGTGGTTTTTGGTCTGGCCGGCGTGTATCGGCACGATGGCCTGGCGTTCAATCAACGCTATCTTCTGGAGCTCGCGCCCCTCATGGCCATCGCGGTGGCCGTGAGTCTCGCCAACCACCCCCTGCGCTGGCACTGGATTGCATCGGGCTTTGCCGTTGGACTCGTCGCTGCAGCCATCGTCCTGCTCGCGTTCAGGGGCGCGCCCGCATATCGTCTTCAGAGCCTCGTGCCCCTGCTCCTCGGCAGCATTGCAGCCTCGCTAGGGTGTGTGTCTCTCTCCCGGTCACGCTGGAGCGGGCCCGCCGGACTGGCCATTGCGTCGTGCCTTGCTTGGAGTCTCACCATCCACGTTTCGACGGATCTCCGTGGCTCGCGCCTCGCCCGACAGTTCAATCAAAGGCGGCTTCAGCTTGTGGAAGATGTGCTCCCGTCCGCGGGGCCGATGGCGATGCTTGCGGCGGTCGGCCCCCACGACGCCTTTTGTCCGTTGCTCTTGGACCACGACGCCGTCGTCGTCACCGGGACCGATGTCCCGGTTGGGGACCTGCTTTCCGTGCTAGACGCGTTACTCCCAGTCCGACGCGTCTTCGTCTGGCTGGAAGGCTTGCCCGGTGAAACCATCGTGCGTCTGCAGTCCAAGTATCGGATGCAGCCGATGCTTCCCTCGCTGTTGGTCGAGATTGCGAAGTAGACAGCCTCGGCCCGCTCGAAGATGCCAATGACATCGCTAGAATCGATTCGAACCAGATGGCCCGAGCTTCCCGCCCTAGCCGCCAGGGGTGATATTGACAGTGTGACGTCAACCGTTGCCTCCAAGGTCAAGAATGCTCGCCTGATCTATGAGTCGCCGCCCTGGCGCTTGTTCGAGGACCGACTTTCAGAAAGTGGCGCTTCACGGTCATGCGGTCGGCGCAAAGCTGGGACGAGCTGCGCTTCGATGTGGCGATTTCTGGTTCACCCTTGTCCATCGCAGGGGTGAGCTACCCGCATGGGCTCGGAACGCATGCCGACTCGTTCATTCGTTGGCGTGTCGATCGGGCTGGACGCTACTTTGTGGGGGCCTGTGGCATCGACGACCACGAGGCGGCGAGAGGCAAGACCATGTTTCGCATCCGCGACCGCTCGGAGAAGGCCTTATACGAGTCAGGCGAGGTTCTAGGTGGCGAGCTCGCGCGGCGGTTCCGCGTGAGTCTGCTGGGGCGGAAGGAGCTGCTCCTAGAGGTGCGCAAGGTAGACTCGACCGACTACGCCCATGCCGACTGGGTCGACCTGGCGGTGCAAGGCGATCCATAGCCGCCGATTTAGGGCACGACTGCGCGCGAAACCGACACGATCGCACTCAGTCGGACGTCGCGGGACGATTGGCTTGCGCGGAGCTGATAGCTGCCCGGGTCGACCAGCCAGTGGCGATCCCTCGCGTCGAAGTAGGCAAAGGCCCGCGGCGGCAGCTTCAGCAGGACTTCGCGCTCCTCGCCTGGAGCCAGGTCGACCTTGGCGAAGGCGCGCAGCTCTTGCTCGGGCCGGGCGATCGCCGAGGAAGCCGCGTGGACGTACAGCTGCACCACCTCGGCGCCTCGCCGTTCGCCGGTGTTCTTCACTTTCAGACGAACCTCGACCCCGCGCTTCGGATCCCATGTGGAAACGATCAGATCGCGGTATGCGAAGGTGGTGTACGAAAGTCCATACCCGAAGGGGAACAGTGGCTCGACCTTGCGCGTGTCGTACCAGCGATAGCCGACCAGGTTGCCCTCCTTGTAGTTTACTTTCCCATCTCTGCCAGGGAAGTTCCCGAAGGCGGGCTCGTCTTCGAACCGCTTCGGGAAGCTCACCGGCAGCCTGCCCGATGGACTTACCGCGCCCAGCAGCACGTCCACCAGCGCAGTCCCGGCCTCTTGTCCGGGGAACCACGCGTGTAGCACCGCGGCCACCTGGTCGAGCCATGGCATGGCCACCGCCGCACCTGTTGTAGTGATGACCACGAGCTTGGGATTCGCCGCGGCTGCCGCGCGCACGATCTCGTCTTGCCGTCCGGGCAGCGCCAGAGAGGTTCGATCGAGGCCTTCAGTCTCGTCGCCCATTCCGTCGCCGACGGCGGCGATGACGAGGTCGGCGCCGCGCGACACCTCGGCCACCTTGCGCATGGGATCCTTCTCCACCCGTTGCCAGAGCAGCTCGACCGACGCGCCGATGATGGATTCATAGTAGTCGAGGCGAACGTCGTAGGACTTGCCGCCCACCAGCTCGACCTCCACCGACTTGAGCGTCGGCGGGTGCGAGCCCCAGTTGTCCACCACTAGCTTGCCGTCGAGGTAAAGGCGAGCGCCGTCGTCGGAGCGAACCGCGAGCATGTGCAGTCCCGATTTGGGCGGCGTGAGCTTGCCGGTCCAGCGCACCGAGAAGTGGTCGTCGGGCAGGCCGGGCGCCGGCGCGGCCAGCTCCCAGTGGAAATTCACCGTCGGATCCACACGAACCAGCCTCGGCGCGCCCTCGCGGTCCTCGCCGGCAAAGTACTCGCCCAGAAGGCCTTGCCCGGGGTGACCCGGTGCCGGCGTGAGCGCCGAGGCCGGGACGAGCTCCAGCCCGTCCGGCGTGATCTCGCCGGGCGCGTAGTCGACTTGCACCTTGTTGCCGAGCGCTGCGCGAAGCGCATCGACCAGCGTGACCTTGTGGGTGGCATCCACGTGGGCGCTGCCGCCGCCGCCGTCGACCATGACCCCGCGCGGTCCTACCACCGCGATCCTGCGCAGATGGCTGCGGTCGATGGGCAAGGTGCCAGGGGTGTTCTTGAGCAAGACGAAGCCCGAGCGCGCGGCCTCGCGGTTGAGCGCGCGGATTTCCAGGGTATCGATGGCCTCGGGGTGCTCCGTCGCGTCCTCGTCGAGGTGAAGCGCCGCGATGGCGCGCAGCTGGCGCCGAACCATCTGGTCAAGCTGGTCCGGTTCGATCTCATTTTTCGCCAGCGCGGCCTTGATCGCCTCGAGTGAGAACCAGATTCCTTTGGGCATTTCGAGGTCAAGACCGGCAAGCATGGAGGGCACCGTGCTGTGGGTCGCGCCCCAGTCGGACATCACCAGGCCGCGGAATCCGAAGTCGCGCCGAAGTGTGCGGTCGAGCAGGTCCGGATTTTCGCACGCGTACATGCCGCCCAGGCGGTTGTACGCGCACATCACCGCCCAAATCGACGCCTGCTTGACCGCGGCCTCGAAGGCCGGCAAGTAGATCTCGTGCATGGCGCGTGCGTCGACCTCGGCGCTGATGGACATGCGCTCGGTTTCCTGGTTGTTGGCCGCGAAGTGCTTGATGGTCGCCATCACGCCCTGGCTCTGCACGCCGTGGATGTAGGCGACTGCCATGCGCGCGGCGAGCTCTGGGTCTTCGCCGTAGTATTCGAAGTTGCGCCCGCAGAGCGCCGAGCGTGCGATGTTGACCGCGGGCCCGAGGATCACGTTTTTGCCGTGCCCCTTGGTTTCCCGCGCGATGGCCTCGCCCACCCGCTCGACCAGCGCGGGATCGAAGGTCGCCGCCAACAGCGAACCGGCCGGAAACGCTGTCGCCTGCCCTGTGCGCACGCCGATTGGCCCGTCGGTCATCCGCAAAGCCGGAACATGCAGCCGCGGCACCCCGGCCGTATCGAACAGGTTGCCGGCCACGAGCGCGATCTTCTCGTCCTGGGTCATGGCGAAAAGCCACGCGTCGGCCTGGTGATCCTCCGGCAACATGCAGGCGGGCGCCTCCGCCACGGGACATGGCGCGGTGGCAGGCTGCGGCTGCGCGGCCTTTGTGCTCGACGCGCAGCCGAACAGCAAGGGCGAGAAGACCAATCCGACGGTGAAGACAGCTTGGCGGGTAAGCATGGCTTTCATGATTGAGCCCAGGTGCTACGCCAAGTTCGGCCGGTTCGCAATGCCGACGGAGGCAACTGGGACTCGGAGCAGGGCGAGGTTCATCCAGAGATGACATTGTCGCGCGTGCTCTCGATCGTGTCTTTACATCGATGACGTGCGACTCTGTGGCCTTCAACCTTCCGAAAAGAAACGACAGCGTCTCAGAATTTTGAGATCCCCGGTAGGATAAGTACGCGACAGGTTGGGCGGGCAGCCGGACCACGGATTGGCCTGTAACTTGCTGCTAGCTTGCCCAACCAAACCCGGAGCCAACCATGACCCATTCGATTCCAGCGGCGATCCTTGGCCTTATTCTTGTCCTCTCCACCGCCGGTTGCCCATCAACCAGCGACGGCGTAGCCGACCGCGATGCAAGCGCCGATGCCGGGGATGCATGCACAACCGACGCCGATTGCCACTCGGGTTGGATGTGCGGCTATGCGGTTGCCGATAGCTGCGCGGCGAAGGGCGTGTGTGTGATCAGCAATTGCCAGGGCAATGGGTGTATCACCCCGGCGGGGATGTGTGGATGCAACGGTCAAACGATCCTTCCCATTCAAAGCCAAAGCTCCGGCAATTCCATGACCATCGTCTATGCGTCGGCACCGTCGTCCGGAAAGATTGGCCCGTGCTCGGGGATCCCGGCTGCCGATGCCGCGGTGAACGCCACGGGCGGCGTGGGTGGCGGACTCGGGGGTGGAATCGATGACGGCGGGGTAGGTGGTACGGGAGGCTCCGCGGGCTCCACCGGCACGACAGTCGCTCTTCTAGGATCATTCAAGGCCACCGGTAGCATGACTGCGCCGAGGGATGGCCACACGGCAACCCTGTTGAAGGATGGAAGGGTGCTCATCGCCGGTGGAGAGCACGCTGGGGTTTCAATCCTCACCAGTGCTGAATTGTACGATCCAGTCCCTGGAACCTTCACGGCAACCGGCAGCTTGACAGTGATGCGGGGAAGGCTGGCTACCGCGACGTTGTTGCCCAGCGGGAAGGTCCTTATTGTCGGCGGATACTACTTTCAAACCTTGTCGAGCGCGGAGCTATACGACCCGACCACCGGAACCTTCACGGCGACTGGCGGCATGATCACCGCCCGGGACGGCCACACGGCGACGCTACTGACCAACGGGAAGGTGCTCATCTCGGGCGGCGAGGTGGGAGGCATGACGAGCGCCAGCGGGTCGACAACACTTACAACCCTGGCGAGCGCGGAGCTTTACGATCCAGTCACCGAGACATTTACCGCCACCGGCAGCATGAAAGCCGCGAGGAGGTTCCACACCGCCACATCGCTGAACGATGGCAAGGTTCTCCTGGCCGGTTCCGACAGCGCGGATGCGAGCGCGGAGCTTTACGACCCCACCACCGGGACCTTTGCGACGACCGGAAGCATGACGGTTTCGAGAAACGGCCTAACCGCGACCTTGTTGTCAGATGGCAGGGTGTTTGTCGCCGGAGGGCAGCCCACGCTCGGTGCCAACTATTTGTCGAGCACAGAGCTGTACGATCCGTCGGCAGGACTGTTCACCGCATCTGGCCCCATGACCGTGCAACGGGCCGGTCATACGGCGACCTTGTTGGCCGCTGGTCAAGTCCTTGTGACCGGAGGACAAGACATCACGGTGCTCGCAGAATTCCTTCCCAGCGCCGAGCTGTATGACCCAGGGACCGGAACCTTCAAGGCCACTGGAAGCCTGACTGTACCTCGGAAGTACTACACGGCAACCCGGCTCGGCGATGGGCGAGCTCTGATCGTAGGCGGCAACGACATCGTCACGGGCGAGTCCCTTGCCAGTGCCGAGCTGTATCAGTAGGCCTGCGGACGGCTCCGTGCCTGAACCGCAAGGGAATGAAGGATTTTGCCCGATGGTATCGAGGAACACGGTGGACGCCGTCAGAGTCAATCAGCAGAATGACGTCGCCGTTGAGAGTTGGCGCCGTAGGCTCGCAACGCGCGGTTCAGATCTCCTCGATCAGAATCTCGCGCTTGCGGGCCGCCTTGTGATGGGCGGGCTCGGCGATGAGGCGTGAGACGCCCCAGGCGGAAACGAACTGGCCCTCGCGTCCCAGGCCTGGGAGGTTTTCATTGCTAGCCAGGTAGACGTTCTTGAACCCGGTGCTGTGCGGGGCGCCGCCCAGGCCCAGCATGCGCTGAAGGTCGCAGCTCAAGGCCGGCGCCATGGGCGTCGGACGTAGGCTGGGCAGGCGACCAGCTTGCAAAGCCTCGGGCTTCGCTGCTGGACCCAGCTCGGGCGGCAGGCCGTCGTGGGGTGACGCCACCGCGATGAGATGTTGGTCGTAGAACGGCATGATGCGGGCGAGCTCTTCGCGCAGGCGCGCGCGCACGACCGACAGATAGCCGAGGCTTTCGCTGGCCGACGCCGTGACCAGGCACTCGATCCAGATCGGGAACTGGTTCGTGTGGCGCGGTGGAGGCAAGCCCACCGTAATCATCATGGCGTTTTCTTCCAGATTGGGTTTGGCCGGATCGCGAACCGCGATCACCCGCGGCCCCATGCCTTCGGGCAGGGCTTGCGGGCGCAGCAGCATGCACAGGATGTAGCGGTAGCAGGCCGGCCTGATCGACGATGCGATTTCGCGTAGGCGCCGCGGTGAATCGCTGCCCGCGAGCGCCGCCAGCGACGACGCCGACGCGGCCCAGATGAGGGTTCCGAAGCCGATAGTTTCGTTGCGCGGACGCACCCGCAGGCCGCACAGGTTTCCGCGCCGCCAGACCAATTCGGTCGGAGTGACGCTTTCGCGAATCTCCCCCGAAAAGGTGCTGATCTTGTCGAGGAACAAGGCGCGCAGATCCGCATCGGTGGCCAGCCTGTGGAAGCCCTTGCGGGCAACGTCGTAGGCGCGTGCCTGCGCCAGCGAACCCAGGTCGGCAGGCGCGAAGCTGGTGGCCAGCGCCCCCAGCGTGGCGATGCCGGCGCGAATCGGATGGTAAGCCCCAAGCGGCGCCAGCAGATCGGCGTCGGGCGGCGGCAGTTGCGCCTGAATCCGGCTGACGTCTCGGCGTTCCCAGAAGCCCTGCGGGGGAAGCGTCATGTCCGAGCCGAGTAGCGGATCGAGAATGGCGCTGGTGGCGCGCAGGCGGCCGAGGATCGGCTCGATGGTGGCGTGGTCGTCGGGAAACTCGCGCGAGATCTCGGCCATCACCGCTTCCACACCCGACGAGAACTCGACCCGATGCCCGGGAAAGACGAACTGCAGCGACGGCTGCGCCTGGGGCGCGCGCCTGCGGATGATCTGTGTGTGCCCAAGCTCGCGCAGCACGCGGGCCACCGGCTCCGAATCCGGCGGGGGCAGGGTGCCTGGCTCGCGCGCCAGGGTATAGGGACCCGCCGCAAAAGTCGCGGGAACCTGGTCGTGGCCGCACAGGAGCACGCGCAGTCCTCGACGCCCGAGCAGACTGGCGGTTATCAGCCCGGTCAGCTCGGATCCGTACACCACGACGTCGAAGTAGTTTGTGTCCAAGGCGAGGTGCGCAGTTTCCGGCCCTCGGGGTAAGCGAGTCAACAGACAAGTCGCGGCAAGAATCGGCGATTCGTCGATCCGGTTGACATGGCAGCCCCGGCAGTCGAAATTGGCGCCTCTGCCGCAGCAGATCACCATGGCCTGGTACAAGCGAACCCCAAAGACAATCGAAGAACCCCAGATCGAGAAGCGCAGCATCCCGGCGGGCGTGTTCACCAAGTGCCCAAGCTGCAATTCCGCTCTGCTCACCGCCGATGTGCACAGGAACCTCGACGTGTGTCCGTCGTGCGATCACCACTTCGCCATGGCCACGCGTGATCGCATCGCCGCCATGATGGACGAAGGAAGCATGGTGGAATTCGACCACGGCGTGGAGAGCATCGACCCGCTCGGCTTCCGCGATTCCAAGCGCTACAGCGACCGCATCAAGTCGTCGCGCAAGTCGAGCGGCGAGGTCGAGGCGCTCATCGCGTTGGCCGGTCGTATCGAAGGCGTCGAGGTCGAGACCGGCTTCTTCGTATTCGAGTTCATGGGCGGCTCCATGGGCTCCGTGGTCGGCGAGAAGATCACCCGCGTATTCGAGCGCGCGCTCGACCGGAGGGTGCCGGCGCTCATCTTCGCGGCGTCGGGCGGCGCACGCATGCAGGAAGGCATCCTGTCGCTGATGCAGATGGCAAAGACCAGCGCCGCCATCGCCCGCCTGCGCGAGGCGCGGATTCCGTACCTGTCGATTCTGCTGCATCCCACCACCGGCGGCGTCGCGGCCAGCTTTTCGATGTTGGGCGACATCCACATCGCCGAGCCCAAGGCGCTGATCGGGTTTGCCGGCCCACGCGTCATCCAGAACACGATTCGCCAGAGTCTGCCGCCGGGGTTCCAGCGGTCGGAGTTTCTGCGCGATCACGGCTTCGTCGACATGATCGTGCCGCGCAAGGAGTTGAAATCGACCATCGCTTTTTGTCTGCGTTGGCTTGGCGCACGCCCGCTCGATGGGCGAAACTGATCGGTAGGATGATCTCGCAACCATCTGCGCCGGGCGCCGGCGACGCCTATCGTCGTTTCTTGGCTCGGCTGGTGCAGGTTCGTAGCCAGGGGGTTTTGCTTGGCCTCGATCGCATGCGTTTGGCCCTGGAACGGGTCGGACATCCCGAGCTGCGCGTGCCGGCCGTGCACATCGCAGGTACCAACGGCAAGGGCTCGTGCGCGGCCCTCTGCGATTCGATTTTGCGCCAAGCTGGTTTTCGCACCGGTCTTTTCACCTCGCCTCACCTCACCCGTTTCACCGAGCGGATCCGCATCAACGGCCTGGAGGTCGACGGCGACCACCTGGCCGAGCTCGACCTGGCGGTGGAAGCAACCTCGGTTCCGCTGACCTATTTCGAGGTTGCGACCCTACTCGCATTCTTGGCGTTCGCCGAAGCGCGAGTCGACGTCGCGATCCTCGAAACCGGCCTCGGCGGGCGCCTCGACGCCACCGCTACCTGTCGTCCCGTGGCAACGGCCATCACCAGCATCGCGCTCGATCACGAGGCCATTTTGGGCCGCACCATCCCCGAAATAGCCTTCGAAAAAGCCAGCATCGCTCGCCTGGGTGTGCCGATGTTCTTGGGGCCGCTTGCTCCCGAGGCCGAGGCGCGCGCACGGGAGGTGGCGCGTGCGGCCGGAGCCCCCGTCCTCGGGCCGGGCACCGGCTATCCTCCTGCTCCCGCGTCCCCCGCGCTCGCAGGCCCGCACCAACTGGCCAACGCCGCGATTGCGGTAGCCATGGGCCGTCACGCGGCCCGAGTGCTTGGGCGGCCATTGTCGGACGCAGCCGTGCTGCAAGGCTTGGCCGAGGTGCGCTGGCCGGGCCGGCTAGAACGGATTGGCGACGTCCTTTTCGATTGCGCGCACAACGTGGAAGGCACGCAGGCGCTCGTCGCAGGGTTGCCCGAATGTCCTTGCCGCGTGCTGATCACCTCCATCGTGCGCGACAAGAACGCGGCCGGCATGCTGGCCGTGCTGGCGCCGCACTTCGATCGCGTCATCGCCACCCGCTCTCCCAGCGAACGGGCGATGGATCCGGCCCGTCTGGCCGAGCTGGTGGCGCACACCCGGGCAGGGGATCGTCAAGTCGTGTGCGAGGCGGATCTGTGCCAAGCGCTCGCGTCGGCCCTCGCCCATGCGCGTGAGGAGGCTGGCGGGTTGGTGGTGGTGGCCGGATCCATCTTCCTGGTCGGCGCTCTGCGGCGTCTGCTGCTCGACGGTCCCGGAGGCACACTCGAAGGTGCCATCGACGCCTCCGACCCACTCCCGTAACCCAAGGCGGCATTTGCCGAAACCCCGAAACGGGGCTTATGATGGTGGCGGGGCAAGGCAAAGTGCGCGTAACCACCCATCTTCCGAGCATCACTTTTCTTCTGTCTGCAGGCGCCGTCTGCACGTTCGTTGGGGCCAGCCCGGCGCTCGCAGATCCACTGGCCGAGCCGACACCGATCGAGCGCGCCGCGGGCACGCCTCCGGCGGCGGAGTCAGCCCAGAAGTACGACGGCGTCGTGCCCGGGCCGACCGGGAGGAATCCGCTTCCCGCGGCGCCCGCGGGTGGCCCGTATCTGGTCTGGACTGGCTTTCAGATGACCGCCGCCGGCTCGCAGGTGTTCTTGCAGACCACGCGCCCGGTGGAATACGACGAAAAGGCCGGGGCCAGGACCAAGTCGGGCAAGTCGGCCCTTAGCATCGTGCTGCGGGGCTGCCGCATCCACATGGCCAACAATCGGCGCAAGATCGACACGCGGTTTTTCGCGACGCCGGTGTCGTCGATTTCGGCCAAGCAGAAGGGGCACGACATCGAGATTCGCATCGCCTTGCGCGAGGGTGCCGAGGCCACGCCCCACACCCAGGCGGGGCCCGACGGAACCCAATTCCTGGTGCTGGACTTTCCGCCTGGCAAGGCTGCGCCTGAGCCAAGCGCTTTGCAAGACATGGCCGCTGCGGATTCGCCCGACGGCCAGGCCCGAGGTGACGAACAAGAGCTGCCCAAGGCCGGCAGAGCTCGCAAGGCCGCAGCTAAGGCAGCCGACAAATCCTCCGAATAGGACTCTGTGTCGATAAGGAGTGCATTATGAATCGAGCTTACCCGTGGTGCGCGGCAGGCGCATTGGTCGCAACGGCCCTCGCCCTGGCGGGCTGTTCCAGCGGAGACAATCCCGTCCTCTCCTCCGGTGTTGTGGGCCCCGACGCCGCCAATCGGGGGATGCTGATCCCGCCGGATGCAGCGCCCCTGGAGGTCCAGGTCGGGAGCGACGCACGCGACGCCGGTGCCGACACGACGATCGCCAACGACGCGTCCGAGAACGATGCGCCAGTCATCAATGGGTCCGGCTACGATGGTGCTGGCTACGACGGCGCCTACGACGCGGGACCGGTGGTCGACGTTGCACTGCCGCCTATCGTCACCGTGACGATTCTGTGGCCGACCGCGGGCTCGCCGGACGGTGGCGCGGATGACGGTGGCGCGCAGATCCCGGTCATCAGCAACAACAGCAGATTCGCGCCCAAGGTCAGCGTCGTGGTCCAAAACCGCGGCGGAGACCCCACCACTGAGGCCCTGGGCAAGGTCACGGCCAAGGTGATCGAACCGAAGAGCCAGGGCATCGCAGCCTCGGTCCAGCTCAACCAGGTTCAGTACATCGGAGCGCCCGATTCCGGAAGCAAGACCTATATTTTCTCGGACACGCCTATCAATATCGGCGCTGTCTCAGCGGGCTTTTTCACCTTGGAAGTCGACGCCCCCACGCTGGGCGGAACCACGGGCATCGGGACGGTGCCTATCTACATCGACCGCGGCCCAGTTGTCACGGTCCTGCAGCCCGCGGACAACGCATGCGCGAAGGGATCGTTGATCGTCACTGCTGTGATAAGCGACGCACAGGCGGGGATTGCCAGTGTGACCTTCTCGGTTGGTCAACACGACCTTGATCCCGCTTCAATCAGCAGCAGCAGCGGCCTTTACACGGTGACCATCGACTTCGGCAGCTTCGATCCGCCGCTCGATGGTCAGCAGCAGCTCACCATCACCGCGGTCAACGGCAACAACGTCCCGACCGTCCAAGTACTTAATTTTATGGTCGACAACACCGGTCCTTCCATTACGCCGAGCGCGCCCGCCAACACGCCAACAACGATTATCGGCGGAATCACGACACTCTCGGTCAGCGTGAGAGATCAAGGCTGCTCCAGCGTGATGCCCGATTCGGTGGTTGCGGTGGTTGCCAACGGAGGCATCCATTTCGACGTTGTCCTGAAGAAGGGAGATGGCGACACCTACCAGAACATCTTCGACACCAGCCTGCTGCCGCCGTATACGCTCTTCCCCAGCATCTCATTTCGAGCGCAGGATCTTCTCGGGAACCAGTCATCCATCGGGTACCTGGTTGGGCTCGACAACACGCCACCGATTATCGACCTGGATCCGCCTGCAACCTTCCGCCTCTTCAGGAAGAGCGATGGAAAGTGTAGCTGGCCCTTCGATCCGGTCGGTCCCGACGCCATCGACGATGGCGCGATGGTCACCCAGCTCTTCGACATTCGTGCGCGAATCGAGGACCAGGGCAACACGCCGCTGACCGGATACGCGGACTATGTGCCGATCTCGATGGTCAATCCTGCGACCGTCAAGGTTCTTATCCTGGACGACACCAGCCGGCCGCTGGTGGTCGACACGTCGAATCCCCCAGACGGAATTTGTGACGACATCAATCCCGAGCTGATTCCCTCGGTGTCTCCCCAGTCTTCGCAGGAGGCCCAGTTGCTTGACATGGTGACCCTCCCCGCTGGCGGCGCGGGCGACTTCACGCCTGAACCGGGGTCGTCTTGCGCGGGAGCGGATGGAAATCCCCCCAATCCGCTCTGCATTACCACCTACAGCGAGCCCAAGAACAAGTACATGACCTACTCGCTCGACTACAACGACGCCCACCAGCCGGCCATCTGGACGGTTCCGCCGCTTGACACTGGCAGCGATCTCAAATGTGCGGGCCGGCAATTCGATGCATCGAATAACCTGAAGGACGGCTGGGCCTGCATCGCCGCTGTCGCATCGGATTTCGCCGGCAACAAACAGGTCTCGCGGCCCATCCGAGTTTGCGTTACCGCGACGCCAGGCAGTACAGCCTGTGAGCCCGCCGCCGTGGGAGGTGCCACGATTACCAGCGTGACGCTACCGGCTACCGGTGCCGGGCAAGTTTCGGTCGTGACCAGCGCGCCGATGCTAGACGCGGCCGGCAGTCCCATTCAAGTGGGTGACGGCGTGGTGCTCTCGAACATCGGGCCGTTGGCCATCGCGCGAATAGGTGGCACGCACCCCGTGACGTCGATAGATTCCACCGGAACGTCGTTCACCTTCGACGACTTGTCAATCGCCCCGGTGGCGCTCTCGATCGACAACGGCGACGGAAAGGACCCAACCCCTGTGGGCATGGTGGGCCTGGTGCTCCAAGAGGGCGTTGCCCCGCACGTGGTTACGACGGCCAGCACGACCCTGGCGGGCCAGACCCCTCCCCCGGCCAGCATTCTCATTCTCCTTTCGAACTTCGCAGTCGAGGGCAAATCCAAGTGGACCGCCACCAATATCCAGCCCGATGGATTCGACTTGCTGGCCGGCCCCGCCGAGCTTTCGGGGACCGCCATTCCGGCATCCAGGTTACCTGATTGCACGGGAACCGTGATCAAGCAGGCGTCCGGCGCCGCTCCGGCGGTGGACGCGACCAAGCCCTGCAAGCCCTGGGCGTCGTTCCCGCCTTTCGAGGGGTTGGAGATCTAGCCCCCACGAAGATCTGGCGGGCTACCAAGCCTTGATGTCGAGCCCGCGCGCCACACGCTCTTTGGTGCGCGGGGGCTTGCCGTACCAGGCGGTCTTGGCCGCCGGCGCGGCTTCCAGCTCGAATGGGATGAAGAGCAGCTTGAGGAACCGGTTGCGGCCGATGCGTTCCCAGCCGACCACTCCCAGCAAGGCTTCCCACATGTAGTCGCCGGGGCGCTTGACCTCGGACTCCCAGAACGGAAACACGAACAAGTGCGAGGTGCCAGCCTCGCTGCCGAGCCCCTTGCGATAGTAGAAGTTGGGGAAGATGTAGGTGGTGTCCGAGCCCGGCCGGCGCACGTTGTAGTAGATGGGGAAGAAGACCGTGGTGCTGCGGTCAGGGCTCCAGAAGCGCCAGTAGAGCGGGAAGGCGATGGTGGTGGCTTCCTTGGGGCTGCCGTAGCGGAAGAACAGCGGTGTGAGGATGGTGGACTCGTCGGCGCTCTCGTTTCGATACCGCACGAAGAGCGGCAGCACCACAGTCAGGCGGTTCTGGTGGTACGAATGAAAATCGTAGAACAGCGGCAAGCCGAAGGTGGACGAGGACGTGACGTTGCTGGTGTGCCAGAAGAGCAGAAGCCACGAGCTCAAGGATCGCTCGGGGCTCTTGCGCGAGTAGTGGAGCAGCGCCGGCACGAAGAGCGTGCGCGTGTCGGTGATGTTGTTGCGGTGGTAGAACCACAGCGGGAAGAAGGTGTTGAAGGTGTCCTTGGCGCCGTTAAGCCGGAAAAAATTCAGCGCGTACCACCAGGTGTTGTCGGCGTTGTGCCGATAGCCGACGAGCGCGGTCACGAACATCGAGGAGGTGCGGGCTCGGCTCTGATAGAAGAGCGGCATCAAGGCATTGCTGTTCGCGCCGTTCTGCTCGTCGCGCGAATACCACGCCAGTGGCAAGATGCCTCGGGTCCGCTGGCTGCCTTCGCGGGACCAGTAAATCGGGCCGGCCAGGGTCGTCGAGGTGTCGGTCTGCCGGTTCGAAAAATGCCAGAAGAGCGGGAAGCCGACGGCAGCGTTCTTGTCGGCCGTCTTCCACTGCCACCAGAGGGGAAACGCCGTGCGGAACATCTCGTCGCGATTGCTCCACTGGTAGTAGAGCCACGAGACAAACCGCCGGTCGCCGGTCTTGCGGTTTTCGTGCGCAACATAGAGCGGCGTGACAGTCGTGCTGCTGGTCGCGCTTTCACGTGACAAGTAGAAAGGCAACAGCCCGGCGGACTTGCCCGCCTGCGAATGATGGGTGAAATACGGCCCGACCACGGTGGTGTGAGCGCTGGGCGCCTTCGACAGCCACAGCAGCGGGAAGAAGGTATCGAGCTGGTAGCCGTCGTTGCGGCTCAGATGGAAAAAGGAGGGGAAGATCCAGGTTCCCCGTTCGGTCGCGTTTTGATACCGCGCCCACAGTGGAAACAGCGAGCGCGCGTGGTGGGTTGGGCCGTCAAGGGCGATGTACGGGCCCCACATGCGGGTGCGCTCGCCGGTGTCGAGTTGGGTGTGGTCGAGATAGAGCAGGGGGATTCCACGGCTGGCGACGGTGGTGCTTTGGTACCAGAAGTACGGCCCTACCAAACCGACCTTTCGCTCTTGGGTCCGCGACCAGATAGCAAGCGGCGAGGCGAACAGCGATGCGTGCGCGTCCCGGCGGTAGTGGAGAAGCGGAAAGACGGTCAGGCTGGTCTCATCCGGCCCGCCCGGCTTGCTGCCGCGCCGATAATGGAACAGTGGAAAGAAGGCGTCGGTGGTCTCGCTGCCGTGGCGACGGTGCAGGTAGTTGCCGACCACGGTGGTGGTGGAATCCCGGGCATCGTCGCGGAACCACCAGAACAGCGGAAACAAGGCGAAGTGGCGCTGCTGGCCGCCTCCGCCCCAGAAGAACACGGGCCAAATGCCGGCGGCATAGCCATTGGGATGGTTGTACCGAAAGTAAAGTGGCGTCACGGTGGTCGAGGTCCCGCTGCGCTGGTCGGCGAAGTGCCAGTAGAACGGAATCTGGACCTGGTAGCTTTCCTCCAACTCATGTCCGGAGAAGTAGAGCAGGGGAAACACCGCGGTGGTGCGGGAGGTTTTGTCAGACGACGCGTAGAAGATCGGCAGCAGCGACGTGGTGGTCGATTCTGGGCCGCGGAAGCGCCAGAAGAGCGGGAACACCACGGCGTGGCTCTTCTGCTTGCGGTGGCCGAAGAACACCAGCGGGAAGAAACCACTGCTCGACCCACCGTCGGAGAAGCTGCGGTGGTAGGCCCACAGCGGGAAGATGCCGGCCGCGGTCAGCTTCTCGTCGGGCGAGTTGCGACGGAAGTAGAAGGGCAGGAACGAATGCGCGGTCGCGCCCGAGGCTCGGTCGCGAAAATACCAGAAGAGCGGAAACAACGAGCGCGTGGTGCCCTCGGGGTCGTCGCGCTGGTAATACGGGCCGACGATGGTGGTGAGCGCGTCGCCAGGAATGTCCCGGTGGCGTAGGTAAAGCAGCTCGAAATCGGTCTCGGAAGTTTTGTCGCGCCAGTAGAGCAGCGGCGGCACCAGCATGGTCAGGTAGCGCGAGCCCGCCTTATCGTCCCGCGAATAGGTGCCGGTAGGCCACAGGTGGAGCGTCTTCGCGCCATTGTCGCGGCTCCAGCGAAAGTAGAAGGGGAGCGCCAATTGCCAGCTCGATCCGGCTTTTCTGTCAGCGGCCCACCAGCCTAGCAGCGCGAAGGTCCCGATCGACGTGTCGCCGCTGCGGAAATGGAACAGCGGGGGCACGATGGTGGTGTTGGAGCCTGGTGAACGGAAGCTCCACAGGATCGGAAACAGGACGTCGTAGCTCGACGCCTTGGATCGGCCGTACCAATAGAGCCAAAGGAACGAGCCAGTGGTGTTGTGGCCCTCGCCCGAGGCGTAGCCTAGCCACGAGGCGAAGTTCCCGCCGGTCTTGTGCTCGTTTCGGTAGAAGAACGGGAGGGCCAGCAGGTTCTTGTCGTCGCCGCTTCGCCAGTAGAAGTTGAGCGGCGCCGCCCAGGTGAACGCCGATTCCTTGCTGCGTGTGGAAATGGCGAACGGGAAGAGCAGATCGAATTTTGAGGTGGGCGTGCGGGTCCAGAAGTAGAGCAAAAACCACATGCCGAAGGCGCTGCCGTGGTCGGGATCGCCGACCTTGAACGAGAGAAACGGCGGCGCGGCCCAGCCGAACTTGGTCGACAGATAGAAGAACGGCCAGATCGCCCACGAGCGGGCGTCGGGCTGGGTGGTCTGCACGTACGGCGGAACCACCAGAACCACCCGCTGCTTAAGGTAGTCCTCCACCCGCCAGTAGAAGGGCGCGACGATTTGCGTGTGCGATTCCTGGCTCCAGAAATGGAAGTAGATCGGAGCCAGGACGCGATAGCCGGGCGTTCCGCGCTGCGAGAAGTAGAACGGGATGAGCGACGTGCTACGACCCTCCCTGCGGTAGAGCAGGATGTCGATGGGGCGCTCGAAGGGCTGGCAGGCGCCGCTCTCGCAGATGGTGCCCGCCGGGCACTCGTCGTCGCGGGAACAGCCTGCCTTGGGTGCGGCGACCGTGGGCTTGTCTGCGGCGGCCACCGGCTTGGCCGCGGTCATCTCCGGCTTCGGCGCCTCGAACGGATCGGAGGCCGGCGGCTCGTCGGATTGGGAGGCCCTGGGTGCCGCAGCGGCTTCAGGCTTCGCTGCCTCGGCGGGTTTGGCCTGGTCCGGCGCCTCCTCGGCCTGGGCGACGTGAAACGGCGATAGCTTTCGCTCGCCCGGCCGCGCGAACGGATCGACATTGGCCGCCGCGAGCGCAGCTTGCGGTGCGGACCATAAAGCGGCCAGCCCCAGCGAGACGGCCAGCAGAGTTGATGGAAGGCGGTACTTTTTCATCCGTGCCAGGGCGCGCAGGTGGTCCGTCCGGCTATTGCGGCGGCAACATCTTCCATTCGTTGTTTTCGTGCACGAAGGGAATGTCGACGGTCTCCTGATCCTCGCCCTTCTGGCGCGTGACCTTGAGGGTAGCGTTGTCGCCCTTGATGGACGAGCCCTTGAGCGCGAACTTGGTGCCCTCGATTTCCTTCTGCATCTTCTTGAGCCCGTCGTTGACCTGGTTCATTTGCATGGCGAGCATGCCCTGGAACATGAGGGCGTAGCAGTCGATGACCTTTTCCAGGCTGCCTTCAGCAAGGGCCTTGCGCCAGCGCTCGAAGGTCTTTTCGGGCGTCGAGAGCTCGGGACGCGGGGCCGGCATCTGGAAGGTGATGCTGCGGATCTTTTCCTTCGGGATCTTGACCGTGTTGCCCTGGGATTCCACCGAGTAGACGCCGTCATAGTAGTGGATGATCTTCGCGTTCATCTTGGTCTTGTCGACCAATTCGATGACTTCGGCGCTGGCCGGGTGAACGGCCGCCAACACAGCGGCGGCGGCCAGGCCGGCGAAGATGGACGTATGAAGTTTTTTCGAGGGGAAACGGGGAAATACGCGCATGGGGTCCTATTGCAGCAGAATGCCGGGGGCGGGGAAACGGCGGGTAACTTCGAGAACCTCGGCAAAAACCTTGGCCGCGGTCTCGTCGTCCGGCTTGCCTACCACACGGTCGATCCATCCCGCGACGAGTTTCATCTCGGATTCGCCCATACCGCGGGTGGTGACCGAGGGCGTGCCCAGGCGGATTCCTGACGGATCGAAGGGCTTGCGGGGGTCGAAGGGCACCGCATTGTAGTTGAGCTCGATGCCGGCCTTGTCGAGCGCCTTGGCAGCGACCTTGCCCGGCACGTTCTTGTTGGTCAGATCAACAAGCAAAAGATGGTTGTCGGTGCCGCCCGAGAGCACGTGGAACCCGCGCGCCATCAGCTCGGCCGCCAGGACCTTGGCATTGGCCACGATTTGGTGCGCGTACTGCTTGAATTCCGGGCGCGCGGCCTCGTTCAGCGCCACCGCCAGCGCAGCCGTGTTGTGCACGTGCGGGCCGCCCTGCAGCCCGGGAAAGACCGCTTTGTCGATGGCCGGGGCGAACGGGTCTTTGCACAGAATCATGCCACCGCGCGGGCCGCGCAGGGTCTTGTGGGTGGTGGTGGTCACCACCTCGGCGTGCGGAACTGGCGTCGGGTGTGCGCCCCCCGCGATGAGCCCGGCGATGTGGGCCATGTCGACCGCAAAGTGCGCGCCCACTTCCTTGGCGATCTCGGCAAAGGCGGCGAAGTCCCAGATGCGCGAATAGGCGGTTCCGCCGGCCCAGATGAGCTGCGGGCGCTCGCGCCGCGCGATTTCGCGCACCTCGTCCATGTCGATGCGGCCGGTGTCCCTGCGCACCCCGTACGGCACCGGTTGGAAAAACTTCCCGGTGATGGACACGCCGGACCCGTGGGTCAGGTGGCCGCCCATGGGCAGCGCCATGCCCATGACCTTGTCGCCCGGCTTCAAAAAGGCCAGGTACACCGCCAGGTTGGCCGGCGAGCCCGAGTAGGGCTGCACGTTGGCGTGGTCTGCCCCGAACAGCTTGCAGGCCCGATCCTGGGTGAGGATCTCGAGCGGGTCGACGTTTTGCTGCCCCTCGTAGTAACGCTTCTGCGGGTAACCCTCGCTGTACTTGTTCGTGAACACGGTACCCGAGGCTTCGAGCACCGCGCGAGACACGTAGTTCTCGGACGGAATCATGCGGATCTTTTCGGCCTGGCGGCGCTCTTCGGCGCGCACCAGATCGAAGACCTTGGGATCCGAAAGCGACAGGGCTTCATCCTTCATGGGTCGCAAGCTAGACTGCCGGAAAGGCAGAGTCAACGCGAGTCTCGGTGGCAGGACTCGGGGCGCGAGGCCTGGCGTAGGAACGCGGCCGTTGGACGACGCGCCATAGCAGCACGGCAGTTGTCGTCGTGGGCGATGCTTTGCCCCGGTTCTGTTGCGCTTGGTCAAGGACAGTGGTCACGAAGATGAGCCAGGAAGGCGAGCTCCGGGAACTGGATTCAAAGGCCGGCGTGTGCGCCTGGCCCGCAGAAAACTTCTTCCGTCAGAGAGGACATCATGCGCAGCCAATTCTTCAAACCGGTTAGTCTTTGTATTCTCTGCCTGGGCTCGCTCGCGCTTGCCTGTTCCAGCACCACATCGCCGTCGGGTGGCGGCACCGGCGGAAAGTCATCTTCCAACGGCGGCTCAGCCAAGGGCGGCTCAGCAACCGGCGGCTCTTCAAGTGCGACAGGCGGCTCCTCGACTGCCTCCGGAGGTAGCAACCAAACGGGCGGCGTCGCCAGCTCCGGTGGCACTACCGGTTCTGGCGGAAAAAGCGGCAGCGGTGGCACCACGGCGACGGGCGGAGCTGCCACCACCGGCGGTTCGAGCTCGGGCTCGGGTGGCTTGGCCGCGTTGGGCGGCGCCACTGGTGCCGGCGGCAGGATCGGCAGCGGTGGCGCGGTCGCGACCGGGGGCGTGAGCGCTCCGGGTGGCAGCACCGGCAGCGGCGGCGTGACTTCGGCGGACGGAGGGCCCGGCAGCGGCGGCCGTACCGGCAGAGATGGCAGCGCGGGTGGCACACCGGGGACCGGGGGCACCAGCACTGGCGGAAGCACCAGCAACGGAATCGATGGCAGCACCGCGAGTGGCATGAGCGCCGGCTGCGGCAAGACGTCCACGATCACGAGCAGCCAGTACAACAACGGCAACCCCATCTCAATTACGGCCGCCAACATGCCGCGCAGGTACATTCTCAACGTGCCCACCAACTACGACAACACCAAGCCGTACAAGCTCGTCGTTGCCTATCACGCACTCAACAGCAACGACCACTCCGTGTACAACGAAAAATACTATGATTTGCTCCCACTCTCCAACAACACCACGATTTTCGTGGCGCCCAATGGGCAAGTAAATGGCGCGGGCTGCACGGGAACTGGGATTGGGGAATCGAACTGTGGATGGCCGAACACGAGCGATGAGGACATGAAGCTTGCCGATGCCGTAGTGGCTCAGGTCGAAGAGAACTTCTGCGTGGACACGAATCACATTTATGCAACGGGGTGGAGCTACGGGGCGAGCATGTCCGAACAAACCGCGTGCGAGAGGCCGCTAGGCGGAACGGGCGCATGGGGGGTTCGCGCCATTGCGATCTACGCCGTGGCCTATCTCAGCAACAGCACGAACTGCAAAGCCAGCAAGCCGGTAGCGTACTACGCCTCGCACGGCACCAACGATAGCGTGCTGAACTACTCGGGAGGGGTAAGCATCGCCCAGACCTGGGCCGGTGTCGACGGCTGCACATGGGCGACACCTCCGCAGGCGACTGGCTCTCATATTTGCACCAAGCTGACCGGCTGCACGGCAGGATATCCGTTGGAGTTTTGCTCCTTCGTTGGTCCCCACACCGCCTATCCGGATAGCGGCAACGAGTCGAGCAGCTGGGGACCGCAAGAAGTCTGGACGTTCCTTAGCCAGTTCTGAGAGCCCGGCTCTGCCTGACTTGTCCGCCGCATCGGGAATCGGGCTGAGATCGGGTCTGACGTCGCCGTTGCGTTGGCTGGAAACGGCGACGTCCTAGCAACTTTTTTTCGGGCTTTCCGAGAAGGTTGGTGTTCGTCAACAACCTTCGAGGAGACCCGATCATGAATACCAACCGCAAGATCTTCAGCATCTCTCGCATCTCGGCCCTGCTCGGTTTTTTCGTCCTGGCCCCGACCGTCGGCTGCGACGGCGACCCAAAGGCCGAGGGGGCCGGCGACCAGGAAAGCGGGCAGGCCATGCTCAGCGTGGGAACCATTCCCGACAACGTGGCCTGCGTGGTTGTCACCGCGGCGGGCGAGTTTCGCACCGAGGAGCACGACTACGACGTCGCGCCAGGTAACACGCTGAGCGAGTCTCTCACTGGATTGCCCGTCGGACCGGTTGTGTTTTCAGCCAATGCCTATTCCCAGGCGTGCAGTAGCGTAACCAAGTCGACGGTGCCGATGTGGCTGTCGGATTCCAAGACCGTGAACATCGCTCAGGGGAAGAGCAGCAGCGTGACCTTGACCTTGTACAAGAACGGGCGTGCCAAGGTGACGGTGGACTTCGCCGATCAGGAAGATGGCGGCACCGATGCAGGCGCCGCATACGACGGCGGGGCGGCTGACTAGCCCAGCCGCGAGCGCCGGTGACCGGTGGCCGGATCCGATGGCCGGATCCGGCCCGGTTTCCGCTTGTAACCCCTCCCAGCCTGTCGACAACGATGATAGGGTTCCTTCAGCAACTGCCGGTCGTAAGCATGTCAAGCAACAACGGGCTCATCGGATTGCAACTGGGGCACTACCAGGTCGATCGGCATCTCGCCACCGGCGGTATGGCCGAGATTTACTTAGCGCACCACGAGGCGATGGGGCACTTCAGAAAAGAACTGGTTCTCAAGGTCCTGCAAACTCGCTGGGAAGAGTATCCCGAGGTGGTCGAGCTGTTTCTGGGCGAGGCGCGCCTTTCAGCCCTCATGGACCACCCCAACATCGTGGACGTCTATGACGTCGCCGAAGAATCCGCACGGCACTACATCGCCATGGAGCACATCGCGGGCAGGACCCTGACCGAGCTGGCCAAGCGCGCGATCGCCGTGACCAGGTCTATCCCCATCGAGGTCGGCGCGTACATCGCGGCCGAGATCGCGGGCGCTCTTGCCTATATGTACGACGGCATGGGCGCGACCGGCGAGCCCCTTCACGTGATCCACCGCGACGTCTCGCCGACCAACGTGCTTATCGGCAATTCCGGTCAGGTGAAGCTGATCGATTTCGGAATCGCTCGTCAGGGGCCGACGGTGGTCGAGACATCGGGGGTCCGCCCCGGCAAGGTGACTTACATGTCGCCGGAACAGGTGAAGGGCGAGCCTCTTGACGGTCGTTCCGACATCTTCTGCCTCGGCACGATCCTGTACGAGATCACCCTGGGACGTCGTCTGTGGCGTGGGCCGCGAGAAGTTGCCTCGAAGCGCATCGTGGAGGAGCGACCCAAGCCGCCCACCTTCGTGCGGCAGGAATACCCGCCCGAGCTGGAGATGATCGTCCTGCGCACGCTCGAAAAGCAGCCCGAGAACCGCTATCGGACGGCCAGCGAGCTCTACAACGACCTGCACGATTTCCTGGAGCACTCAGGCGCCCACCTGCGCAACAACTGCCAAATGGCGGACTACGTGGCCAAGATCTTCTCTGAGGAAGCGGACGCGCTGATCTCGGATGCGGGACGGCAGCGCGCGCAGGCCTTCGTCGAAGGCAACGAGCTGGCCGAGCCGGACCGCGAAGACCTGGATTTCGACCTGCAGCAGCTCGACGGCCCCGGCGCGGCCCTGGCGCGGGCCCTGCGCACGTCCGCCCTCGGCATCTGGGCGGACGTGGATCAACCCAGGCAGGATCCCGGCGAAGCGACTGACAATCCAGACGGCTCGGCGGGTCAAGTGGACGGGGAATCGGTGTTCTCTGAGTCCGTGACCGACCTGCGCAAGGCCGCCGCCGGCACTGATTCGGTCTCTGCCGGAGCGGACGCCGCGAGCGGCCCGCCGGACGGTGAGTCGAAAGGCGCCGCCGAACCCTCGCGAGAGTCAGACGAGGAGGCCCTGCCCCAGAGCCCGCCGGTCGCTGGGCGGGCGGAGGTCGACGAGCCTCAGCCGCCGGGCCGTTCCAAGACCGCCATCGCGGTGGGCATCGCCCTGTTCATCGCCGCGTCGGTTGGCTTGCTTATGTGGCTGCGGGCGGGATAGGCGCTAGGATAGGGCCAGGGCAATGGCGGGCACACTCCCTGCAAAGAAACCGTCCAGCCATGACAGCCATGACATCCGGACGGAGTGTATTGCGCGCCTCGGCTGTGCTACCCTGCCCTGCCGAGGAGCTGCCGGAACTAAGGATGAAGTTCGTCTGTGATCGCTGCCAGACCCGCTACTCCATTGCGGACGAAAAGGTCAGGCGGAAGATTCTGCGCATTCGCTGCAAGACCTGCGGCAATGTCATCCTCGTTCAAGAAAGCTCTGCCGTCCTGGAGGGTGGACCTGGGGAATCCGACCCCCACTTGCCCCAGATGGCGGCATCTTCCTCGTCGGGGTTGAGGTCGCCACCGGTATCCGCCAGGGTCGCTTCGGGACCCAAGCTTTCACCCGCGGCTCCCGCCCACCCGGCATCTGGGCCGAGGCTTCCGCCCGCGGGCGCCCGGCCTGCGTCGGGCCCCACGGCTCCACCGCAGGCGCCCGGCAAGAGCGTACCGGGCCCCCAGCCGCACCCGGCTTCGGGGCCGAAGGCGCCACCGACAGGGAGCCAAAGGACGCACGTGCCGGTTCCGCCTCCGCCCCCGGCTGCAACCCCGTCTCCGGCTGCGGCGCAGGATCCCCTAGGCGGACGCGTGGAGTGGTACGTCGCCGCCGATGGCGCTCAGAGTGGTCCCTTCTCACGCACCGAGGCCGCCAAGCGCATTGTCGCCATCGGGCCGAGCAAGGTCGTCCACGTGTGGAAGGAGGGAATGTCCGGGTGGAAACCGCCGAGCGAAGTGTCGGTGTTGGCCCGCGAGATGAACCTGCTGCGGCCCGTGCCGCCCTTGCCGCCCCGGGCTGCCTCCGCGACACCGGCTGCAGCCACGAAGGCCTCGTTAACTCCGACGCCGGCTTTCCATCGAGCACCCGGAGCAACGCCGGCGCCTCTGCACGCGGCGAAGCGCACCGAGGAGCGGGCCCCGCCTGCCAACCAGCCGGCCGCCCTGGGGTCACCTTCCGTGGCCCCCGCCGCGATCGATATCGTCTCCCCCGACGGGGACGCTGATGCCGACAGTTTCATCGAGGACACGACACGCAAGAACCAACTGATGGTCCCTGCGGCCGCGGCGCCCGCATCGCATCAGTTTGCGGACGCGACCACCAAGCGGGGCAAGAATCTTCGCGACCCGGGCGCCGAGCCCGCGGCTGTGGTTTCGAAGATTGACGACCAGCGGACACCGCCGCCCGTGCATCCGCTGCCGTCCGCCGTAGCCAGGCCGTTGAACGTGGTGCCGATTCGGCCGACGTTGGGAGAGCCGCCCACCCTGCCGAATCCGTCCCCGTTCGCGATGTCGGGCCTCGATTCGGGACCGGCGATCACCTTCGACACGGGCGACGGCGTCGACGTGGTGACGCCCCCGCCGGCCGTGGTCGTGGCAGCGATGGCCGCGGCTTCGTCCCACGCATCTTCGACCCCCTTGTCGAATGCGATTTCCATGGAAGGCATCGAGCCTTCGATGTCTGGCGTGGATTTCGCCCCTAAACAGTCGCGACTGGCCGAGCTGTTCCAGCGCCAACCTGGCTTGAAGTACGTTGCCGCGGCCATAGGCTTGGTGGTGCTGGTGATATTGTTGGTGCTGGTGAACCTGCGCAGCGACGCGACCAAGCTTCCGGACGCAGTCAAGGATCCCCCGAAAGAGGAGATCGCCCAGCCGGAGGAGCCGAAGCAGCCTCCGGTGGCGACCGCGCCGGCACCCGCGCCCGAGGAGCGCTCGGCCAGTGGATCGCACGCAGGCCCCGCAGGCCCACACCACCCGGCGGTCAAGGTGCGCGCGGTGGGCCCCGCGGTCGAACGGCCGGTCGCGCCCAAGCAGCCCAGCAAGCCTGCGCGCGACGACAGCGCTCGGCCGAACCCGTTCGCCGAAGGCGTGAAAACGGTCTCGCAGAGCCAGATCAGCGGCGTGGTTCGCAATCCGGACAACCAATCGGCCCTCCGATCGTGCTACGAGCGCGCGCTCAAGATGGACACCCACCTCACCAGCGGGCGCATGGATGTGACGGTTTCGATTGCCGCGTCAGGCGTCGTGCAACGCGTGGTGGTGAACGCGCCGGCCAGCTTCATTCTCGTCGAGCCGTGCATCAAGAACGCAGTGAAGCGCTGGAAGTTCCCGGCGAGCTCGGAGGAGTACGGGACCAACTTCCCGCTTATCCTGCAGGGCGGGACGTAGGCCGGCGGGCTGCTACACTTCGGGCTCGATGCACTCACGGCGAAGGAGCCATCCTTACGCGGCGTTCTTGGCGCAAGTCCAGAAGCCGTCACGCTACACCGGTGGTGAGTATGGCGAGAAGCGGCCAGCATCCGACGCTCGGGCGCGCGTGTGTCTGGCCTTTCCCGACGCGTACGAGATCGGGATGTCGCATCTCGGGACCAAGATCCTTTATAGCCTGCTCGGTAAGTCGGGCGATATTGCCTGTGAGCGTGTGTTTGCGCCGTGGCCCGACATGGAACACGAGCTGCGCGCGCGTTCGTTGCCGCTCTACACGTTGGAAACGGCAAGCCGGCTGGGTGACTTCGACGTGGTCGGGTTCTCGCTTCAATACGAGCTCAACTACACCGGCGTGCTCAACATCCTGGACCTGGGTGGAATTCCGCTTCGGTCGGGCGCGCGCGGTGACGGCGACCCGCTGATCCTCGCCGGCGGTCCAGTGGCGACGCATCCAGAGCCCCTGGCGCCGTTCGTCGACGCATTCTTCATCGGAGAGGCCGAGGACCTTCTGCCCGCGCTCTGCGTGGAGATCGCCGAATTGCGCCGGAACCGGGTCGCGCGGCGAGAGATTCTGGCTGGTCTGGCTGAGCGATACCCGCTTTACGTTCCAGCGTTGTACGCGACGGAACGCGACCCGGCGACCGGCTTCGTCGTCGTGGGAGCGCCCACCGACCCTCGCGTGCCCGTGCGCGTGCGCCGGCATTGGGTCGAGGACATCAACCGCTTTCCCTTTCCCGATGATTCGCCCCTGCCGCACGCGGAGGCGGTCTTCGATCGCATGGCGGTGGAAATCGCGCGGGGATGCACCGAGGGCTGTCGCTTCTGCCAGGCCGGCATCATCTACCGGCCGGTGCGCGAGCGCGATCCGGTGGCTGTCATCGATGCGCTGGTCAGCGGCATTCGCAAGGGCGGGTACGACGAGACTTCGCTGGCCTCGCTTTCGCCGGCCGACTACTCGTGCGTGACGCCCCTGGTGCGCCGGGCGATGGCCAAGCTGCGCGAAGAAAAGGTGTCGCTGTCGGTTTCGTCGCTGCGCGCGTATGGGCTCGACGAAGAGCTGCTGGGAGATCTGGCGGCGGGCGGGATCACGGGGCTCACCTTTTCGCCCGAGGCCGGCACCCAGCGCATGCGCGACCTGGTGAACAAGAACGTCACCGAGGCCGACATCATCGAGTCCGCGCACCGGGTTTTCTCGCACGGGCACCAACGCATGAAGCTGTACTTCATGATTGGCCTGCCCAGCGAAGCCGACGAGGACGTTATCGGGATCGTGGAGACCGCGGCGCGCGTGCAGCAGGTCGGGCGACGCTATCTGCGTGGGGCGCGGGTGACCGCCGCGGTGTCCACTTTCGTGCCCAAGCCGCATACGCCATTGCAGTGGGCGGCCATGGACAGTCACGACGAGACCGCGCGCAAGCACGCGCTGCTGGTGGAGCATGCGCGCCGCCTGCGCGTGGACGTGCGTATGCACAACAACCGGCAATCGCACCTGGAGGCGATCTTCGCCCGCGGGGATCGCGCCTGCGCCGACCTGCTCGAACGCGCCTTTCGCCTGGGTTGCCGCTTCGACGGCTGGGACGAGGTTCTGCGCGTCGACCTGTGGGAGCAGGCGGTGGACGAGGAGAAGGCCGCGCATGGCTTCGCTCCGGGCCGCTACCTCGGCGCCATCGCGGAGGACGCTCGCCTGCCGTGGGCTCACATCGACGTCGGCGTCGAGGAGGCGTTTTTGCGCAAGGAGATGCGCAAGGCGCTTCGCCACCAGGCGGCGCCGCCGTGCGGAAAGCCGGCAGGTCAGCTCTTGCACCCTGCGAACGTGGCAGAGGGCGAAGCCGGGGGCGCGCGCAAGCTGGTCTGCTACGACTGCGGCGTTGCGTGCGACCTTGACGAGATGAAGCGCGACCGGCTGTTTTTCCTGCGCCGGATGAACGCGTGGTCGCCGCGCACGCCGATGATCGGTCGCCGTCGGATGGCGAAGACCGATGGGGCCACGTCGTCGTCGCGCCCGTCGCCACGGCCCAACACCGATTCGGGGCAGGGCGAGCCTGCGCGCTATCGCCTGGGCTATTCCAAGCTGGGGCCGGCGGCGTTTCTGTCCCACCTGGACCTGGTCCGCCACCTGCCGCGGGCGTTCCGACGGGCCGGCCTGGAAATCTTCTATTCACGCGGCTTCCATCCCAAGCCGGGATTGTCGTTCGGACCCGCGCTTGGCCTTGGAATTCCATCGCTCGGCGAGCTTTTCGACGTGAAGCTCGTGGATCACCTGGCCGCCGATGAGATCCTGCGACGTCTGCGCTCCGTTTCACCGCCGGGTATCGAGTTCCTGTCCTCACTTGCGCTCGCCGACGGCGAAGCGCCGCTTGGTCGCGTACTGACCGCGGCCCACTACGCGGTCAGCCTGCCCGATGGCGTTTCCGCCCACGCAGCCGAGTCGAGGTGGAAGGCCGGCGACCCGCTGGTGGCCCGCCGGCGCGAGCGCAGCGACAGCCGCCGCGCCGACCGCGAAGCCACGGTGGACGTGCGCAAGAGCATGGTCTTCGCCCGGACCGCTTCTCCCGAGGAACGGTGTCAATTGGCCGACCGACTGGGTTGGGAAAAAGGGGAGGGCGATGACGTCCTCGCCTTTGGCCTCGTAGTCAGTGCCCTCGGCAGCGCACGACCAGTCGAGGTGCTAGAAGCGCTGCTAGGCGAGTCGGCCCCAGCCGGCTGCGAGATCGTAAGGACCGGATTTCAGCAGGGTTAGAGTAGGGCGCCACCGCCAGTCGACTCGGTTCGGGCATCCTCGGTCCAGCAGCCGATCCTTGTCTACCTGGCGTGGCTCACTTCCGAAGTCGCGCCTTCATGAAGGCGAAGATCGCCTCCAGCGTCCGATGCTCGGAGCCGCCGCGCGATTCCGACATTTTCGCGATCACGCCCTCGTTGCACAGCAGCGCCAAGCCGTGGACTTCGGCCCACGCCAGCAGCGCCACCGCCCCAACGTCTGCCGTGCGCGGAAGCGTGCCTTCCTTCTGGCAGTCGCGGACCATGGCCTCCACGACGCCGAACGAATCGTAGTCTTCCTGCTGAACGTCTTGGCGATCCTTGAGGCCCGCGGCGGCCGTCATGGCCTCGCGCGAGAACATCACGCGTAGGTACTCGGGGTTGCCGCGCGCAAAATCGAGGTATGCCCGGCCCATCGCCAGATACTTTTCCTTCGCATTGCCCTTGCGGCGGTCGCGGGCTGCGACGAGCGCGATGCGCAGCCGGCGGTGGCCCTCCAGCATCAGCGTGACCAGGATCTGGTCCTTGTCCTCGAAGTGGCGGTAGGGGGCGGCGCGGCTGACGCCGGCGCGCTCGGCTAGCTTGCGCAGCGAGAATCCCCGCAGCCCCTCCTCGTCGATCAGCTTCATCGCTTCGCCGAGCAGGGCCTGCCTGAGATCCGGGTGGTGATACCGCTTTTTCTCGGGCATGCGGCCATTGTTCACTTTTATGTTGACAGTGTCAACATTCCGCAGTTCCATGGATGTTGACAGTGTCAACATAACCCAAGGAGGCCGCCCATGCATTGCCTGATCCTGAACGGAAACCCCGAACCCTCGGGTTTCGACGACTACCTGGCCGGTTTCATGCGATCGCTTACCCAGCAGGGCCATCAAGCGGAATGCGTGTACCTGCGCGATCTCAGCCTTCGCTACTGCGTCGGTTGCTGGACTTGCTGGTGGAAGACGCCCGGGCTGTGCGCGATGAAGGACGACATGGCGGGGCTTTATCCTAAGATGGTTGGCGCGGACCTTATCGTGTGGGCCAGTCCGCTCGTGCTCGGCACGGTGAGCGCCCTGACCAAGAAGGCGCAGGACCGCTTCGTTCCGCTCGCCCATCCCTACATCGAGTTGGTGGGCGGAGAGTGCCATCACCGCCATCGCTACGCGCACAACGCGGATGTGGGTGTCATCGTCGGCCCGACCTCGGCCGACGACGAGCGCGACCTGACCATCGTCCGCCGTTTCTTCGAACGCTTCTCGCGCAACACGCGCACGCGATTGCGCTTGTTCGCGGTGACCACCACAACCGCCAGCGAGGAGGCCGCCCATGAAGCGCTTGCTGCTTAACGGATCGCCACGGGGCCGCGACGGCAATTCGCGCAGAATCTTGGCCTGGATCGCGGAGGGGCTTGGTCAGACCGGCATTCCCGGCCCGCCCATCGTCGACCTTGCGCCCCAGCCGACGCGCCCAGAGCCATTACAGGCCTTTCTCGATGCCGACGAGGTCGTGCTCTCATTTCCGCTCTACACGGACTCCATGCCGGCCATTGTGAAGGCCTTTTTCGAATCGCTCAGCGCCGTTGATCCGGCGCGGCTGCGCGGCAAGCGTGTCGCCTTCATCATCCAGTCCGGATTTCCCGAGGGTGTGCACACCGAGGTGCTGGGCGATTACCTGGCCCGTCTGTCAGAGCGTCTCGGCTTCCTTCACCTCGGCACGCTCCGCAAAGGCAACGTCGAGAGCATCCGCTCGATTCCCGAGCGTCAGGTCGCAAAGGTCGCAGAGCTTTTCCGGGTTGCCGGACGCGAGCTGGGCGAAGACGGCGAATTTTCCGTCGAGCTTGCCCGGCGAATGGCCGGGCCGCGAACCTTCGGGCCGGTCATGCGCACCGTCTTGCGGATCGTGATCTGGACTGGCCTGGCGAACTTCTATTGGAACAGTCACCTCAAGCGGAACGGCGCTTTCCACCGGCGCTTCGACGCTCCCTACGGCAAGGCCTAGTGCCACCAGAGCCGGGGCTTGCGGGGTTCGAACCCACGGTGCCATCAGGCTGCCGGCACTGCGCTTGGCGAGCTTCGCCTCCACGAGACGCAGAGATCGGCTGACCCAGGATCCCTCGCTCATGTGTTTAGGGGCATGATGAGGGAGATGTCATGAGTAGCTTCATCTTGCGCATGGTGGCGTGCGTCGCCACGCTGGTTCCCGTTGGGGCGCCGCCAGCTTGGTCGGCGGCGGTTCCAGCACCGGTGGCAGAGGCCCATGTTCCCGAGGCATCCCCAGCCGCCAACAACTACGCCCTCGTCGTGGGTAGCAACCGGGCGGGCGAAGGGCAGCAGGAGCTTCGTTACGCGGAAGAGGACGCCCAAAGGGTCGCGGACGTCCTGGGCGACCTGGGTCGGTATCCCAGCGCCAACGTCTTGCTCGTGTTGCATCCGGACCGCGGCCGCTTGCTGGCCGCGCTGGCCAGCTTGCGCGAGCGGTTGCGCGCGCACGAGCAGCGGGGAGAGCAGACGCAGCTCTTTTTCTACTACTCCGGCCACTCTCGCTCCCACGCCCTGACCCTGGGCCGCGAGGAGATGTCGCTGTCCGATTTGCGCCGCGAGATCCTGAATGTGCCAAGTAGTCTTACCGTGGTGGTTCTCGATGCCTGCCAGAGTGGAGCTTTCTCGCACGTCAAAGGCGCCGAGCAGTCGGCGGACTTTTCATTCAATGCGGTCGCGCGGCTCAACACCTCGGGCATCGCGGTGATGGCGTCGAGCAGCGCCGCCGAGCTGAGCCAAGAGTCGGACGTCTTGCACGCCTCGTTTTTCACCCACAATCTGCTGCTCGCCCTGCGCGGTGCAGGCGACAACAATCACGACGGCAAGGTCAGCCTCGACGAGGCTTATCAATTCACGTACAACCACACCCTCACGGGCACGGCGGCAACCTCGGTTGGGGCCCAGCACGCGACCCTGGAAACCGATCTGCGCGGCAAGGGCGACGTGTCGCTGTCGTATCCAGCCGCCGCTTCCGCGCAACTTTTCATTCCGGCGTCGTTCGCCGGCCGCATCTTGCTTCAGCAGCGACGCAGCGACATCGTGCTGGCGGAATTGGACAAGGCGGGCGGCGAGCCTGTGCGCATGGCCTTCCCGCCAGGAAACTACACCGCTTACCTTCGCCAGGGTGACGAGCTCAGCGAATGCGAGGTCACCCTGACGGACAATAGGAGGGTCACGCTTGATACAAGCCGGTGCCAGCCGTCGGACTTGGACGTCGCGGCGGCCAAGGGCAACGCGGTCGCAGGATCGCACTGGGCGTTCGAGTTGTCCGCCGGCGTGCTCGCGTCGCGCCAGGATAGCTACACGCACGTGTTGAGGCAATTCGACTTCGGCGAGTATGGCGGCAATGTGTGGCTCGGGCTTTCGCACCAGATCTCGCTGACCGCCACGCGCATGGTGCGTCCACATCTCGCCTTGGTGCTGAGCTTGTTGGAGCTGGATGCGGAGGATCACCACCGCCTTTCGCCGGAGGCTGATTTCAATTGGTCGAGTTATGGGCTCGGCGTCGGTGTGCGCACCATGCATGCCTTCTGGCGGAACCGCATTAGCCCGTTCGCGCAGGTCAGCGTCGGGCCAGCCGCGGGTTTCACGCACTGGCAGGATCCGAGCGGCAGCGCGGACCACACCTTCTGGGGCTACTACGTCGGCGCCCTCGCCGGCCTCGCGATCATGCCCTGGCGCTGGCTCGGCTTCCATCTGCAAGCCGGCTACTACTATGCGCCCATCATCGAAAACGACTTCGGCAACACCCACGACAGCGGCGGCATTGCCGTGCAGCTCGGCGCTCGCGTCGCCTACTGAAGGAGGTCAACCATGAGAGCGATTTGCGCGCTGGCACTCTTTGCGACGTTTCTCGCCGGCTGTCCCTTGGACGAAGACCCCGGCTTTGATGACTGGTGTGGGGACACACTATGCAAGTGGGAATTGCAGCAAGGCCAAATTCGCAAGGCGCCTACTTGGCACGAACGGGACTATGGCGTCGAATTGCTGGGGTCGAACGTCGTGTTGGCCCAGAAGTCCGACATCTCGTCGGTCTCCTGCCTGAAATTTTCGGTCATCGCCAATATCGATCCCGCTGCCTCGGTGTATTGGGAAATGGACCTCCTTTCCGACGGCACCATCGACTACCGCGAGCGCATTCCCAGCACCCGCTGGAATGAGCTTACCCTCCTGGTGTCGGCGCCGACTTGGTACGACGGTGCCACGTTCTACATCACGAAGGAGAGCGAGGGCTCCGCCGTGCTGGCGCAGCTCGAGGTCTCTGATGCCAGCGGTTGCACGGCACCGCCCATTCCACTTGGCAACCGACCGACAGGCGCCGGGTGCTCGAGCGACGATGAATGCTCGAGCGGGCAGTGTAACCGTGGCACGCTGGTTTGCAAGCAGACCTTCGAGCGATGCCAAGTCGATAGCGACTGCGCCTCCGGGGCCGGGCCGTGCGTGGCGTGGCTCGCGACCTGCAACTAGTGTCGATGCCGGGATGGAGATCTACCGCCGCTACGGACCCGCGCTTCTGCGAAAGGCTGAACGCATGCTGCAAAGTCGCGACGAAGCGCAAGACCTGGTGCAAGGCCTGTTCGTCGATCTGCTCCGGCGCAACGAGGCAGCGACGGATTTGCCGTATCTTTATCGCGCGATTACCAATCGCTGTCTCAATCACCTGCGTGACCGCAGGAACCACGGAAGGTTGCTTGCTCTGCACGAGCAGGCTCTGCGCGGCGAGGTCCGCACCCGGGTCGAGGATCGGGTCGTCGATCGCCAGTTGCTCTCGCGCCTTGCCCGGCAGGTCGACGCCCAGGCTTGGGAAGTGCTCGTGTACCACGCCGTCGACGACATGACCCAAGACGAGATCGCGGACATCATGGGCATCAGCCGCAAGACCGTCGTGCGCAAGCTGCGCCGCCTGCGCGACGAGATCCGCGCGCTGGCCGGGCGCGCCTCGGAGGAGGACGAGCAGTGACCGGCCCCGAGGCGCCCAGCTTGAACGACGGTGGTCCGTGCACACCCGTGTCGTGGCTGCGACTCGAGCGCTACCTTTTGGGAGAGCTGCCGGTCGAGCAGCGACAGGCCGTCGCTTCGCATCTGGAGTCGTGCGACCGGTGCCGGTCTTGCTTTACGCGAATCCAAGATGATGCTCGCGACCAGTTGCTCGCGCTTCCGACGACAGGGGCGCGGCAAAGGCGGCGTCCGCATTGGCCCGTGCTTGGTGTCGCGGCCTCCGCCTTTGCTGTGATCTTGTTGGTTGCTCTCCGGCCGACCAAGCACGATTGGCACCCCTCGCGGGTGATCCACAGCAAGGGCGGCGATGTGGCGCTGGATCTGGTACGTGAGAGGCAAGGCTCGGTCGCCCTGGCGCCCACGTCGTTCGCCGATCAGGATCGTTTCAAGGCCTTGGTCACTTGCCCGCCGCCGGTGCAGCCGTTCGTCGACCTGGTGGTGTTTCAGGATCGCGAGGCCAGCTTTCCCGGTGAACCCGCGGTCATTGCCTGCGGGAATCGCGTACCCTATCCGCAGGCCTTCCGAATTACCGGTCATTCGCCCGCTACGGTGTGCATTGTCGTTGATGACTCTGCGCCACCCGATCGGAGGCGCCTGGCCTCCGCGCGGCCCGCCGACCTCGGCGCCACTGCTGCCTGCGTCGGCCTCCACCACACCCACGAGTGAGTCGGTGACCGAAGCGGCCCTCTTCCTTCCCCAAAACCACGCTTGACAGTTGCGCGCGGGTGGGGCGTTATCCCTGCTGGCCGAAAGGTCAGAGGAGAACCGCGGACATGAAACTTCGCCCAACGTCAGCCGAGAGCAAATTGGTCGAACGTTCCGAGATCCTGGACGCCGTGGGCATGGCGCGCGTGCTGCGTCGAATCGCCTTTGAAATCGTCGAGCGGGTCGGCCACGACGCCTATTTCGTCGGCATTCACACGGGCGGCGCGATCCTGGCCGAACGCATGGTGAAGCTGCTGGTGGAAGGCGGCGAAAAGCGGCCCGACCTGGGCGCGGTGGACATCACGCTATACCGCGACGACGTCTTCAAAGGACTGCCCAAGCCCGAAATCGGGCCCACGGATCTTAAGCAGAGCATCGACGACCGCACCGTGGTTCTCGTCGACGACGTCCTCTTCACCGGCCGGACCGTGCGCGCCGCGATGGATGTGCTCGTCGATTACGGCCGTCCCAGAGCGGTGCAACTGGCGGTGCTGGTCGACCGCGGACGACGTGAATTGCCGATTCAGCCCGACTACGTCGGCGTGCGCCAGCAAACCACCGCAGAACAGTCGGTGCACGTCACCTTCAGCGAACATGGCGAACTGGATCGCGCCGTACTTCTGGAAAGGAACGGGAAATGAAAGGGCCGCACGCGTTCTCACAGAAGCACCTCCTCGGCATCGAGCACCTCTGCGCCGAGGAAATCACGACCATCCTGGACCTTGGCGAGCGCTTTCTGGAAATCGCCGAGCGTCCCATCAAGAAGGTGCCGACCCTGAGGGGCAAGACCGTGGTCAACTTGTTTCTCGAGCCGTCGACCCGGACGCGCACGTCGTTTGAAATCGCGGCCAAGCGCCTGTCCGCCGATGGCATCAACTTCACCGCATCCGCGTCGTCGACCACCAAAGGCGAAACTCTCATCGACACCGCGACCAATCTGGACGCGATGAGCCCGGACATCGTGGTGATTCGCCACTCGCAGGCCGGTGCGCCGGCGCTGCTCACCAAGTACATCAAGGCCGCGGTGGTGAACGGCGGCGACGGCCAGCACGAGCATCCGACCCAGGCCTTGCTCGACGCTTCGACCATCCGCGCGCACAAGGGTAAGATCGAGGGACAGACCGTGGTGATCTGCGGCGACATCGACCACAGCCGGGTGGCGCGTTCGAACATCTTCCTTTTGCGCAAGCTGGGCGCGAAAGTTCGGGTAGCCGGCCCGCGCTCGCTTTTGCCCCTCGGCATCGAGAGCCTGGGCGTGGAAGCCTACGATCGCGTCGAGCCCGCGCTGGAAGGCGCCGACGTCGTCATGATGTTGCGCATTCAGCTCGAACGCAAAGCTGGCGGGCGCTTCCCCAACACGCGCGAGTACGCACGTCTGTTCGGGCTCAATCCGCGGCGCCTCGGCCTGGCCAAGCCCGACGCCATCGTGATGCACCCCGGGCCGATGAACCGGGGCGTGGAAATCGACCCGGCCGTGGCGGACGGGCCGAGGTCGGTCATTTTGGACCAAGTGGCGCGCGGCGTGGCCGTGCGCATGGCGGTGCTGTACCTGCTCGGCGGCGGCAGCGACGCGGTGGAGTAAGAGGCAGTTGTGCTTGACAGGATCGCTTGCCAAATCCTATGTGAGGAGCGCATTTCATGGCTGACATCCTTCTGAAAGGTGGACGCGTTATCGATCCGGCTCGCAATCTGGACGGCAGCGCCGATCTGCTGTTGCGGGACGGCAAGGTTGTCGGGGCCGAGCTGGGCCTGGCCGCTTCGTTCGATGCCAAGAAGGAGGGCTCGAGGGTTATCGACGTTAAGGGCATGTGGGTCGTGCCCGGGCTCATCGACATGCACGCCCACCTGCGCGAGCCGGGCCAGGAATACAAGGAAGACATCGCGACCGGCACGGCGGCGGCGGCGGCGGGCGGCTACACAGCCGTGTGCGCAATGCCGAATACGGTTCCGCCCAACGACAACCGCGCGGTGACCGAGCTGGTGGTTCGGCGCGCCCAAGAGGTCGGCGTCGTGCGCGTCTATCCCATCGGCTGCATCACGCAGGGCCAGAAGGGCGAAAACCTGGCCGAGATGGGCGAGCTGCAGGAAGCGGGCTGCGTAGCGGTCTCCGACGACGGCAGAAGCGTCATGAACAGCGAGGTCATGCGCCGCGCGCTGGAGTACGCGCGTGGATTGGGATTGCTCGTCATTCAACACGCCGAAGACACGGTTTTGTCTGCCAACGGCCCGGCCCACGAGGGTGCGGCGTCGACCCGCATCGGCCTGCGCAGCCAGCCGGCCGCAGCCGAGTCGTGCATGGTGGCGCGCGACTTGGAATTGGTCGCGCTCACCGGCGCGCGCTACCACGTGGCGCACGTAAGCTCGGCCGAAACCGTGCGCCTGGTTCGCGAGGCCAAGCGGCGCGGTTTGCCGGTGACCTGCGAGGTCACGCCTCACCACCTCACGCTCACCGACGAGGCGTGCGCCGGCTACGACACCTCGACCCGGGTGAACCCGCCCCTGCGCAGCGAGGCCGACGTGGCCGCGGTTCGCGAAGCCCTGGCCGACGGAACCGTCGATGTCGTGGCCACCGACCACGCCCCCCACTCGTCGGTGGAAAAGGACGTCGAGTTCGAGCAGGCGGCCTCGGGCATGATCGGCCTCGAGACCGCGCTGCCGCTGTGTCTTGAGCTGCTGGCGAACAAGACCATGAGCCCGATGGCGCTCTTTGCGCGTATGTCCGCCGCGCCAGCAAAGATTCTCGGCCTGCCGGGCGGTACCCTGGCGCCGGGGTCGGTCGCGGACGTGACCGTCGTGGATCCGCAGGCCACTTGGATATGCGACGCAAGCCGCTTCCGATCGAAGTCGCGCAACTCGCCGTTCGTCGGGCGCACTATGCGTGGGCGCGCTATGCTGACCATCGTGGGCGGAAACATCGTCTTCGCAGAGGAGAAAGTTCTTGGCTGACAGCAATCAGAAGTCGTCGCCGGCGCTGCTGGCGCTCGAAGATGGCAGCGTGTACCGCGGACAGAGCTTCGGCGCTGCCGAAGAGCAAGCGGGAGAGCTGGTCTTCAATACTGCCATGACCGGCTACCAAGAGGTCCTCACCGATCCGTCGTACCGAGGCCAAATCGTGCTGATGACCGCGCCGGAGATCGGCAACGTGGGCGTGAACCTGGAAGACTACGAGTCGGCTCATCCGTTTTGCGCGGGCTTCGTGGTGCGCAACCTGTCGCCGCGGGTGTCGAGCTGGCGCGCGCAGGGCGACCTCGGCGAGTTCATGGCCAAGTACCACGTAGCCGGCATCGCAGGGATTGACACCCGCGCCATTACCCGACGGCTGCGCATCGGCGGCGCGCAGCGGGCGATCATCACGCGCGAGGTAGATGACGTGACCGGCGCAATCGAGCGCGCGCGCAAGCACCCGTCGCTGGAAGGCCGTGACCTGGTCAGAGAAGTCACGTCAAGCGAGCCCTACGACTGGAACGAGGGTCTGTGGCAGACGCCGGGCGTGCCGCGCAAGGATCCGCCGATTCGCCACAAGGTGGTGGCCTATGATTTCGGTATCAAGCGCGGCATTCTGCGCCGCTTGCGCCACACCGGCTGTAGCGTGAAAGTGGTGCCCGCGCAGACTTCTGCCAAGGACGTGCTGGCGGAAAAGCCCGACGGGATCTTCCTGTCGAACGGCCCCGGCGATCCCGCGGCTGTGGTCTACGCCGTCGAGGCGGCCGCCGAGCTCGGCCGTTCGGGCAAACCGATTTTCGGGATTTGCCTCGGGCACCAGATCCTCGGCCTGGCCTTGGGTGGCAAGACCTACAAGCTCAAGTTCGGCCACCACGGCGCCAACCACCCGGTGATGGATCTGACCACGCGCAAGGTCGAGATCACGTCGCAAAACCATGGCTTCGCCGTCGACGTGGACTCGCTCAAGGGCAAGGCCGTGCTGACCCACATCAATCTGAACGACAACACGGTGGAGGGCATGCGACACGATCGGCTGCCGATCTTCAGCGTGCAATACCACCCCGAAGCGTCGCCCGGGCCCAACGACCCGAGCTATCTTTTCGATCGCTTCGCCAAGCTCATGGACGACACCCGACGGTGAACGAGACCGAACCTCTAGCCCGGCGCTGGGATCCCGGCATCATTCACTCCTTGCTGGACGAGCTGGCTGCACGCTATGCGACCGCGGCCTACCACGTGGAGATCTCGTCGGCGCGTGAGGACTACTTCACCAGGTCGGGCAAAGTCTTCGAAGACGATGCCGAGGTGTACGAGGCGCGCACCGTGGCTTTTCTCGAATGGTACGTGATCGAGCGACCGCTTGCCGGGGGACCGCCACCCGCCATCGATGCTCTGCAAAAGCATCCGATCTCCACCGCGGCCGAAATTGGTCGTGCGGAAGCGCTGGCGTGCCTGGCGACCAGCCATCGCAGCCTGTTCGACATCGCGCACGTGGACGATAACGCCGTCGAGCTCGAGGACGTGCTTGGCGGCGCGCGTTTTCGCGTGTCCGAGCGGCGCAGCACCATCGGGTTCGAGGTCGGCTCCATCGTGGAGGCGCGCCTGGTGTGGGAAGGCCAGCAGCCGGTGTTCGCGAAGACGTTCCTCTTTCATCCGCGGGATGCCCGCACCGAGATTCTCGACCACGTGGACAGCGCGCTTTCGACCGGCACCGACCGCGACGAAATCATGTTCCAGCTCGCGCAGCTGTACCTGCGCTGGCACCGTCACGGGCACACCAGCGCAGCCCGCATCTACAAAGGGACCGCCACCATCGGTCCCGTTCCGCTTTGATTCCATGAGGACATGTACTAGAAAGCAGTTGCCCGCGGGGGCGCAAGCTGTGAATGCGTTTCCCAACGGGAGGAGAACAACATGCCAGTCGTAGTTGTCGTCGGTGCTCAATGGGGCGATGAAGGCAAAGGCAAGGTCGTCGACCTGCTGACCGAACACGCCCAGGTGGTGGCCCGTTGGGGTGGCGGAGCGAACGCCGGCCATACCATTGTCGTCGATGGTAAGAAATACGTAACTCACCTGATTCCGTCGGGTGTCTTGCGTCCAGGCGTGGCTTGCGTGCTGGGCGAGGGCATGGTCATCGACCCCAAGACCTTGGTGGAAGAGATCGGCACCTTCCGCGAGCAAGGCTTGCTCAAGAACGTGTGCGACCTGGTCGTGTCGAACCGGGCGCACCTGACCCTCCCGCATCACCGCGCGATGGATCGCCTGCGCGAGAGCCGGCCGGGAGCGATCGGAACCACCCAGCGTGGCATCGGCCCCACCTACGAGAGCAAGGCCTCGCGCACCGGCATTCGTGTCGAGGACCTGCTTCGGCCCCAGCGTCTGCGCAAGAACATCGAGCGCAATCTCGCCTACGTCGAGCCGACCCTGTCGAAGTCCGGGGAGCCACTACCTGACGTGGACGCGCTGGTGAAGGAGTATCTCGGATACGCGGACGAGATTCGTCCCTACGTGGGCGACGCTTCGCGCTTTCTGTGGGACAGTATCCGCGCCAAGAAGAGTGTTCTTTTCGAAGGCGCGCACGGTGTGCTGCTCGACCTCGACCACGGCACCTATCCATTCGTGACCTCGTCGTCGACCACCGCGGGCGGGGCGTGCACCGGCTGCGGCATCGGCCCGACCTACATCGACACCGCGGTCGGCATCGTGAAGGCCTACACGACGCGGGTGGGAAATGGTCCGTTCCCGACCGAGCTTCTCGACCAGGCCGGCGAGCGCCTGCGCGAGGTGGGCCGGGAATTCGGCTCGACCACTGGGCGACCCCGTCGCTGTGGCTGGCTCGACATTCCTGCGCTTCGCCTTACCACGCGCCTGTCGGGCTTGCAGTCGCTGGCCATCACCAAGCTCGACGTTCTCGATGGGCTCGACGAGGTCAAGATCTGCGTCGCCTACCGACTGCACGGCAAGCTGCTAGACGAAATGCCACTCGATCCCGACGATCTCACCGAGGTCGAGCCGGTGTACGAATCCATGCCCGGCTGGCCCGCGCGGGCCGCCGGTGCCGTGCCTGTGGCCAAGGTTGCCGACCTACCTGAAGCCGCCCGCAACTACCTCGCGCGTATCGCCGAGCTACTCGGGGTGCCTCATTCCATTGTCTCGTGGGGCCCCGGGCGCTCCGAGACGATCTTGATCAAGAACCCATTCTTGGAGGCTCGCTCCCGCTAGTGCGACGCGCAACCGCTTCCACGGCGAAAGTGCCCTCCACGTGTCTTTGCGCCCATAGGAATGTCACTTGCAGGTCGATCTTGTGTGAGAATCCGGCTTGCTACGTAGTGCCTCCTATCTATAATCCCTCGGATATCCGCCCGTCGATGCCCGCCAAACGAGGAGCCCATGAAGATCGTCTGTGATGCCTGCCAGGCTAAGTACTCGATTGCTGACGAGAAAATCCAGGGTAAGGCATTCAAGATCCGTTGCAAGAAGTGCAATCACATCATCGTTGTGAAGCCCAGCGGCGAGGTCGCGGCTTCGGCAGGTGCCGATAAGCTCAGGGCGGCAGCGCCTGCTGCGGCGGCTCCAGCAGCGGCTGCGGCGGGAGAGCCGGGGGTATGGCACGTTGTCGTAAACGGCGAGCAGGTGGGCCCCATCACCGAGGCCGAAGTCAGAGAGAAGCTGCACCAGAATCAGATCAACGCCGAAACCCTGGTCTGGAAGGAGGGGTTTGCGGATTGGACCGCGTTGTCGAGTGTGCCCGAGCTGGCTGCGCTGCAGTCCAAGCCCGCGCGCGCCTCGGCTTCCCGAGCGGCCGTGGCTGAGCCGTCTCGTCCGGCTGCGAAGTCCCTTTTTCCGACCACCTCACCGTCACCGGATGGGGACGTTTTCGGGGCGCCCACGGTGGTTACGCCTGCAGGCACGGCCGATCTTTTCGCTGCGGCGGCTCCGGCCGCCCAGGCCGTGCCAAGCTCGGTTGGACCGTCGCCCTCTTCGCCGTTCCTGTTTGGCGGCGCACCGGCCCAACCCTCGGAACCGGTCATCACAATCAAGAATCCTGGCAATGGCGCAGGCGGTGCCCACTTGACCGGGCAGCGCAATGAGAACTCAGTGCTGTTCTCGCTGTCCAACCTTGAGGCGTTGGCGGTTCCCAGCCAGTCTGGCTCCGGCGGGATTCGGCCTCCGTCGTCTACCTCCAACACAGAGGGGTCCGGGCTCATCGACATTCGATCGATGGCCGCGATGACACTCAACGACGGCAGCGCCCCGGAAGGCCGGCGCTCGTCGGAGGGGCTGCCAAGCTTCTCCACGCCGCAGTTCTCGCCGGTGGCCCCGGTCCTGCTGCCGATTTCCAACAGTGGGCCGCCCAAGTGGGTGTACCCGGTGCTCGGGTTGCTCGCCGTCGGCATCTTGATCCTCGGCTACGGGGTTTATCGGGTGATGGCGGCGCCGCCGCCAGGAACCCCGATCATCATCCAGCAGACCTTGCCGCCACCGCCACCCGCGCCGGCTGTGGCGCCCCCGCCGGCAGCTCCGACCGCCGCACCCGCGCCGGAAGCGGCCAAGCCGTCGCCTGCCGAACAGAAGGCAGAAGCCACCGAGGAGAAGGCCGCGGAGAAGTCCTCGGAGAAGTCGAAGGGTTCCAAGGGGGGCCACCACAAGGGCGAGTCCAGCAAGAGCGAGTCCAGCAAAGGTGAGGGCAAAGGCGAGGGAAGGAAGGGAGAATCGAGCGCGTCGAGCGACAAGGGCAAGTTCGGTAAGGGCAGCAAGGAGCTCGATTCGCTGCTGGGGGACGTGGGCAAGAAAAACGAGGAATCGTCCAAGCCGGCCGCGCCTCAAGTCAAATTGATCACCCTTACCCAAAGCGACATCGTGACCGCCATGAAGGGTGTGCAGCCCAAGGTCCAGAATTGCGCCAACCAATTCAAGGTTCCGGGCACGGCGCTGGCCAATATCAGCGTGGCCTCGGGCGGCAGAGTAAGCAACGCCACGGTGACCGGCAAGTTCGCCGGCACGCCGACCGGGTCGTGCGTCGAGGTCGCCGCCAAGTCAGCCAAGTTCCCACCGTGCCAGGGAATGAACTTTCCGTGGCCGTTCACCCTGAGCCCGCGCTAGCGACGACCGATCGCAATTCGAGGAAAAGCTCTTCTCATATCCTCTCCCTTTGGGAGAGGGCCAGGGTGATGGAGAAGCTTTCTTTTCGGGCGGGCTGCCAGGACGACGCCAACGGTGTAGCCCCGGTTTGCGGCACGATTCACGTCCGCTGGTGCATCCTCTCCCCAATGGAGCCCCTTGGGGGATGCCCCATTCCTCAAATCGCGACCGCTGATTTGGCGACGACCGATCGCCTATAGACCCTGGTTGATCGGTATCTGCATCGGCGGCGGCGCTGGCGGAGGGGGCGAGGCATCGGGCCGCGGCGGCTCGGCCGGCTTGGTGGGGCGGGGAGGCGGCGCGGGCGGGCCGAGGTCGTCGCGCAGTCGGCTCGCCAGCTTGTCGATGAGCATCCGCTCGTAACGCTTGGGCAGATCAGGAATCGTGACCACCATCCGGGTGCTGTCGCGACCCTCGGAATCGGTGGCGCGGATCAGCTCCAGCGACGCTCGGCATGGCTTGGGGCCATCGGTATAGTCAAACAGCACATAACCCGCAGACTCGTCTTTTTCATGAATTGGGAAGCTTCGGTCCACGCGAAGAAAGCGCACGCTGGCCGGCCACACCTCGGCGATGGAATACGAGACCAGCTCCATCGTGCGCGCCTCGGCCGGCCCCGAGAGCAGGATCGCCGCGGCGGCCGATGCGCCGCCGATCACGCAAAGCCGGGTTGCCTTTGTCATCCTTCCCCAGCCTGCTCTGCCGCGCGCTTCGAGTCCACCACCAGCGAGCGCAGCGAGGCGCCGGTTCCGCCGACAAATGGCATCGCCGCGAATCCAAGAACCACGTACCACACGAACTGAATGCCATGCAGGGTGACGGCATAAGCGCCGCCAACCGAGGTCAGAATCGAATCCGGCAGGTAGGCGGCCAAGGCCAGCACGATGCCGGCGTGAAATTGGCCGACCAGTCCGGGCGCGTTCGGCAGAGAGATCAGAACGCCCGTAAACGCCATGGCCGCGAATGCGCCGTGGATGGGAATCGGCATGCCCATCATGCGAGCGAGGATCCACATGCCGATGCCGTTGCTGCCCCAGTAGAGCGCGGTCTGCAAGAGGAAGGGCAGCATGTCTCGGGCGTTGCGCAGGGCCCGGAAGCCCTGAATCAGGGCCCGCAACTTGTCGGCTAGCTTGTCGGCAGTGGAAGGTGAGATCCGGCGCAGGAAAGTGACTGCCAGGGCGAGCCGAATGGTCGCGTCCGTCCAGCGCAGGGCGCAGCCCAGGAAGATGGTGAGTCCAAGGAATCCGAGCAGGGCGATCCAAGCCGACACCGCGAGCATCGGCGGATAGGGGTGCCCGCCCGGCAAGAGCGAGAAGAGGTAGGTCGTGAAAAGCAGAACCGCGATGACGAGGCCGTCCACGATGCGCTCGACCGCAACCGTCCCCAGCACCGCGCTCATGCGCGACTGTCCGTCGCGTGCCACGTAGTACGGGCGGGCGAATTCACCCAGTCGGAAAGGCAGCGCCAGCACGGCCATGAATGCGACGGTCGAGATAACCATGAGCCGTCGGAAGGAAAGCGAGACGCCGATGGGGCGGAGGAGGTACTTCCAGCGCAAGGACCGGAAAAGATGCACCGGAATGATGGTAAGCGAGTACGCCACGACGGTCCAAATCGAGATGCCGCGTAGGACCGCCTCGGTCTGGTGCAAGTCGATCTTGCGCAACGCCAGACCGATGCACAGGCCGCCGACGAGCAGCGACACGACGATTTTGACGAGAAGTTTCACGTTGGCTTGATTCGGATTAGGGGAGCTCGCCCGCCAAAATACGGCGAGGATTATCTTCAAGCAATTGTGCAATTGCAGAAGGCCCGCGCCGCTTGCGGATCCATGCGATTCCGCCTGCCACAGCATGCTCGGTGTCTGGGCTGTGGATGTCCGATGCCACGGCATGGGCCAGGCCTTCTTCCACCAGCAGCCGGGCCGTCTTCGTCTCACCGCGATCCTGCGAGCCTGCCAGCGCCTCCAGGTCCACCACCAACGCCGCCTGCCGTCCCAGCGTCTCTGCGACAGCGAGGTCGCGCTGCACCGGAAGGTAGCGTTCGGGGTGCGCCATGACGGGCAGGCAGCCGCCCAGGCGGATTTCGAACAAGGCCTCCTCTAGCCGGGGTGGAAGGTGCACTGGGTTGATCTCGAACAGGAACGCTCGCTTTCCCTCGTAGCACGGAATCGTGTGGCTTCGCATGCGTTCGATGAAGACGTCGTCCCAGAAGTTCTCCGCGCCCAAGCGTATGCGCATGCGAGAGCGCTGGTTCTGCGCTTCACGCTGAAACTGCCCGAGCGCCTGGCTGATGGCCTCCGCGCTTGGGATGAATAGGCCATTGCGCTGATGCGGCGTGACGCAGACCTCGGCGAACCCGATCTTGGCCAGGACCGCCAGCATCTCCATGCTGGTTTGCAGGTCGGGAGCACCGTCGTCGAGGCCGGGCAGAAGATGAGAATGGAGGTCGATGTATTGCGGCACTTGCTTCCTAGTCGACCATAGCGGATTCTTTCTAATTTGGCCGCAGTTTCCCTTCGCCGAAAAAGAACGTGCGGTGACGATTGGGGCTTGCGCAAAAGGGAACACCGATTGCAAATTCACCCCTCGGAGGAAAAGGATTCCATGGCCGACAAAGTTGCTCTGCCGAGTCTCAGTCTGCCAAAGCAGAAGACCCACTGGACGGTGGGCGTGGTGATCGCTGCCGGCGTCCTGTTCGTCATGCTGGGCGCGGCACTCTATATGGTGCTGCGAAACCGGCAGGCGGAATCAAATGCCTTTGCCAGGCACGAATCTGATCGCCTGGAGGCCATCAAGACCGAGAAGGCGAAGATCGAGGCCGAAAAGGCCAATGCCGAGGCGCAAAAGGCCGCAGCCGAAGCCGAGACGAAGAAGAAGGAAGCCGAGACCTCCGCGTTGACCGCGCAGAGGAAGTTTGCCGTTGCCGCCAGTGAAGAGAAGGATAAGGGCGGCAACAACAAGAAGAAGGGCGGAAAGAAGGGTGGCTCCAAAGTGGCGAACGGGAAAGCCGCTCCATCGGCGCCCGGTGCACCCGCCGCGGCAGCGCCCGCGGCGCCACCGCCCGCGCCCAAACAGAGCAAGGCGAGCAAGGACATCGACGACCTGCTCAAGAGCTTCAAGTAGCCCGATCGTGGAGACCTGGGTCTCCACGTGAGGGGGAGGGTCTCCAGCAGGGCAGGGTACCCGCCCCAGCCCCGAGAGGTGGCCTTGGACTTCTGGTGACGCCGCAAACACTCGTGTCAGGTAAGCTCGCGCCAGATGCGCCGATCGACGTTGATTTCCGCCGGGGCTGCTGACTCACGCGATTTCTGGCTCGCAGGGCGTGACGTTTGTCGCCCCTCGCATGTGGCGTTTCCTATCGCTGTCTTCGCGATCGCCTTCCTGCTAGTCATCCTCCGCGCGCCCTCACCGCAAACGGTGATTGCGGACTCCGATGGCGCTCATCAGGTAGCTGGAGCAAGACAGGTCGCCCTTGGTCTGCACCCGTTTGTTCATTGGAGGAGCATCTACGGCCCGCTGGTCTTCTATGTCAGCCACCTCGTCGACGTCGTTTCCGGGGGGCGTCCGGCAGGGGAACTGGTGCTGTGCGCGTTCGCCTATGTCCTCGCCTACACACTCATGTTCCTGTGCGCGCGCTACCTTTCGAGCACGCTGCCAGCGCTGGTAGCAACCTTGTGCGCCATTGCGACACTCCCAAGATTCTACAAGTACTACGTCCTACTCATGCCCGCCCTGGTTCTGATGGCAGCATTGACCTACTTGCGCCGGCCCTCGAGGAGCAGGCTCGTGTTGATTTCTGGCTGCGTCGCCATCGCGGGACTCTTTAGGGCCGATCTCGGCATCTACGGAGCGGCGTGCGCGGCGACCGCAGTTGGAACCGAGGCCTTTTCCACCCACAGCCTGCGACGGGCCATTCGGCGCGGCCTCGCCTTGGTTGCGCTGGTAATCGGATTTGCCTCGCCTTCGGATGCCTTCTCCAAACCGGCCACCGCTCGGACTGTGCGCACCTGCTGCAGGGGCTCGGGCCGTGCTACGTGCTGCTCGGATACCTACTCGCGGCTTGTGGCGAAGAATTCGCGCAATTGGCCCACAGGTCGATCGGCCCGTACAAGAGCGGACGCTGGAGTCGACGCTTCGGTCGAGCTCTGCTCGCCGGTGTGCCACCGACCGCGGCTGTTTTGGGAATTGCGGCAACAGTATGGGCGGGGTTTGCGCTCAACTTGCTCTTCACTCCGTCATTCCACGTGTGGCGGTACTTCAGCGACTACTATTTCCAGACGACCGCCGGATTCGTCGACCAGGTGCGCGCCGAGACGCCGCAGAACCCCTATGTCCGAATGATCGACTACCTCCGATTGCATTGCCCGCCCGGCCAGATGATCCTTGCCGTTCCATACAGCACCAGCCTCTACGTTTTCGCAGGCCGCCCGTTTGCAGGCGGTCAGGCATTCGTCCTTCCCGGCTTCTTTACATCGCCTACCGGGCTACAGCGTTTGGTTGACACCCTTCGAAATCAGGGCAAGCCCCCAGTGGTCGAAATCGCCAATTTCGCCTTCGACCGGTCTCCCTGGTCGTTCGTTTCACATGTACGAGCCCGCGCTTTGGGCATACCTCCAATCCGAGTACGACGTGGTCATTGACCCCGCAATTCCATAGGAGTTCACTTTCTGGCGCGCGAAGATGCGATAGCGGATCGCTATGCTGGCCCAAAGCGGACTCGGGAGGGTGGAAACCCCGAGCAGGTCGGCACTTCGCTCCGCAGCCGCTCGTTCCGACCTACGGGCGCCTCGCCCTCGCATCGACCGCCAGGTCACGCTTGCGGACTTCCTCTACGCGCGTGTGCAGGTCTCCGTCCTGTAGCGTGACGGTGAGCGCGTGACCTGGTTCGATGCCTTGGCAACTGCGCACCAGCTTTCCGTCGGCGGTGCGGGCAAGGCTATAGCCGCGGTCGAGGACCTTGAGCGGCGAGAGGGCGTCGAGCTTGTTGGTCAGCCCTTCCAGGGCGTGCCGGCGGTTCGAGAGCATGCGCGTCCCAGTCTGTGCCAGCCGGCGTTCGAGACCGCCCAGGGCCAGTCGCTGGTCGGCGATGCGGCGCTGCGGGTGTGCGCGCAGAATTCGCGCCATGTGGGCGTGCAGGTCCTTGCGGCCGGCCGAGAGGGTTCCGCCCAAAGCGCGCCCCATGCGCTCGGAGGCGTCGTCAAGAAGCTGCCGGCGCTCGTCGATGATTCGTCGCGGATCGCCGAGGCGGGTGCGGGCGCGTTCCAAGGTGAGTCGACCGGTCCGAATTTCGCCCAGCAGGCCGCGCGCGAGGCGGCCGGCGAGGACGCGCAGCTCGGCCAGCAATTCGGCCGCCACGGGAACCGCCAGCTCGGCGGCGGCGGACGGGGTAGGCGCGCGCACGTCGGCGACGAAGTCCGCGATGGTGAAGTCGGTTTCGTGCCCGACGGCCGAGATGGTGGGCAGCGGACACGCGGCGATGGTGCGCGCAAGCTCCTCGTCGTTGAAGGCCCACAGATCCTCCATCGAGCCGCCACCGCGCGCGATGATGATCACGTCGATGTCGGGCACGCGGCAAAGCTGAATGATGGCGTCGGCGATGAGCGCGGCGGCGCCTTCGCCTTGCACCGGGGCGGGCGCGAGCAGGATCGGCACCGGATAGCGCCGGTGGGCCACTCGCACGATGTCGCGGATCACGGCCCCCTGTCGCGAGGAGACCACGCCGATGCGACGGGGCAAAAAGGGCAGGGGACGCTTGCGCGAGCTATCGAACAGCCCTTCGGCAAGGAGCTTCTGCTTGAGCGCCTCGAACGCGAGCGCGAGCGCGCCCGCCCCGGCGGGCTCCATGGATGCCACCTGGAGCTGAAAGCGCCCGCGACCCTCGTAGATGGTGAGCTTGCCTCGGCAGCGCACGAGTAGCCCGTCGGCGAGGCGAAACTTCAGCCGGCTCGCATCGCGGCTGTACATCACACAATCGATTTGGGCCTCGGCGTCCTTCAGCGTGTAGTAGAGGTGGCCGTTCGCCGAGCGCTTGCTGCCCGATACCTCGCCTTCGACCCGCACGTCGCCAAAGCGGGCTTCCAGGGTCTGCCTCGCTGCGCGCACCAATTCGGCGACGGCGAGGACGCGCGGCTCCGCCGGTGGGCTCGGCGCGGGCTCCGCGGGTGGGCTGGGCGCGGGCATGGCGGGCGGATTGGGCGGAGCCGGTGCCGGCTTGGGCGTAGCGGCCAAACGCATCTCGAAGGAAAGCTGCGCCTCGGCAGGGTCTGGCTTTCGTGCCGCGCCTCGCTCGGCCGATTCGGTGGACTTGGGGCGGTCGGCGCTCACCGCGCGCCTCGGGTGGCCGCGCGCTCGTAGTCGGCTGCGTCCGACCGCATGCGCTCAAGGTCAGCGCTGGCAGTGCGTTTGATCTGCTCGGCCTTGGCGTCGAGGCCGGCATAGCCCCAGCCCCAGAAGCGGTTGCGCGGCTTTCGATAGACCAAGGGCCCGGCGCTGGTGGCGATTTCGCTGGTTTCCCCGGATGGCGCAAGCTCGGGCCTTTGCGTACCGGCCGCCGCCAGAAGCGAGGCGGCCTGCCTCCAGTCGTCGGGCTCTAGCATCCGGATGAACAGCGCCTCGGCATCCTCGCTGGTCGCGCCGGGCTCGAAGCGCGCGATGAGGCGGGCGCGTTCGGCACCTTCGGGGACCACGCTCTGCGTGATGTCGTAGGCCTCGCGCCAGGCGCGCAGGATGGTCATCCACGACCAGTGCGTGTCCTGGTCCAGGGCGTTCCACAGGCGGACGCTGTCGTGGGCCGCGACTGCTGCCGCGAGGCGGGCGTGGGCCTCGTCCGGGGTCGCGGCGCCTTTGGGGCCGCAGCCGACGAGGACCGACAGAGTGCAAACAAGAGCGGTGAATCTCATAGCGAAGACGCGGCGAATGGGCCTTGCTACGCTAGTTCCGCGGACCAGACCGCGCAAGGGCTTGTTCAGCCTCTGTGTCCAATTGGCCAGCAAGCCTTTGCGGGCTTCCATTCGACAACTTGTGCTAGATTCCTGACCTCTCGACGGTGACCGACCCCGGAAACAAGCCCCCGCTGGATTTTCCCGAGCTCGAATCGGTGGGCCCAGCCGCGTCCGTCGACGAATTCGCGAATATTCCCTCGTCGCGTCGGCGCCATCCTGCCGTCGCCCTGGGCGCGGCGGCGCTGGCGATCTTTCTCATCTATCAGGTTCACCAGGACCTGTTTTTCGCCTTGTCCCATTCGAGTGCGACCAACCTCGGGGACGCGCGTGCGCTGGCTGACCTTCCGTCGGCGAAGCTGCCCCTAAACCAGGTGGTGCGCATCGCCGGAAAGGCCGACCGAGAAAGCGCCGTGACCATCGATACCGCAGGATCGTGGCGGTTTACCCAGTTTCTTCGCCTGCTCGGCACGCGCAGCCGCTTCTTCGTCAGCCGCGTGCCCGACCCGATTCCGCCAGATTTGGCAGAGCAGGACGTGTTCGAGGGACGGCTTTTGCGCTTCCGCGACCTGTCCTTCGCCGATGCGATACGCCAGCATTTCGGCAGCCGGGTGACGGCGACGCACTTCTTCGGGGCGGGCGCGGTGAAAGAAAAGCTGGCCGGCAGCCGCGGCGGGCCGCTGCTGATGGCGGATCTGTTCGGCGAAAAGGTCTCGCTGGCGGCCAGTGACGAGCTGTTCGTCGACGTCGCCCGTCCCGCCGACATCCAGGTCGATCTGCCGAGGCGCAAGTACCCCGACCTGGCAGCGGCGCGCGCGGCGGTTGAAAGCCACGGGGCCACCGTTCTCGACGACGCCGTAGCCAGCGATGACAAGACCGTGTCGCTGGTGATCACGTTTGCGCCCGACCGGCGCGACAAGGCCATGAGCGAAATCGCCGATCTTGATTCGCACGTGCGCTACCAGCCGGTGCGAACCACGTATCCGGTCAAGGTGGGCGACCTTGCCGCGGGCAAGCAAGGCCTGTCGGTGAAGGTCGGCGGCGAAGAGAAGGATCTCCCAGTCGACCGGATTCTCGCGATTCGCACCGTGGCCCAGGTGAAGATTCCCGACGACGCCCTCATCCTGCGCGAGGGCGAGCGTCCGCGTGATCATCTCAAGACCATCATCGTTGCTGCGTTCCTGCTCGGCTTTGCGGTGCTGAACCTGCTTGCTTTGCGCAGCCGCGGCTGAGGCATCCGAATGCAGCGAATTTACGACACCCGAGAGAAGAAGAAGGTCGATCTGACCCTGCGCGAGCCCGGCAAGGTCGGCATCTACGTCTGCGGCGTGACGGTGTACGACCTGTGTCACGTGGGGCACGCGCGGACCCTGGTCGCGTTCGACGTCATCGTCCGCCACCTGCGCCGGCGCGGCCTTGAGGTTTGTTTGGTCCGCAACATCACCGACGTGGACGACAAGATCATTCGCAAGGCCAACGCCGAGGGCCGCAGTGCCGCCGAGGTGGCGAAGTTCTATGCCGATGCCATGTCGGCGGACGCGGCCTCGCTTGGAATCAACCCGCCCGATATCGAGCCGCGCGCGACCGAGCACATCGCCGAGGACATCGAGGTCATCAAACGACTGGAAGAACGCAGCTTGGCCTACGCGGCCGAGGGCGACGTCTATTACTCGGTTGCGGGCTTTCCGAGCTACGGCGCACTTTCCGGACAAAGCATCGATGATTTGCAGGCTGGCGCGCGCATCGAGGTGGGCGAGCACAAGCGCAGCCCGCTCGACTTCGCGCTGTGGAAGGGCGCCAAACCGGGCGAGCCGTTTTGGGAAAGTCCCTGGGGGCCGGGACGGCCGGGTTGGCACATCGAGTGCTCGGCCATGTCCCATCGCTACCTGGGCGATTCGTTCGACATCCACGGCGGCGGATCGGATCTGATCTTCCCTCACCACGAAAACGAGATCGCGCAATCGGAAGGCGCATACGGCTCGTTCGCGCGCCACTGGATGCATTCGGGCATGGTGAACTTCGGCGGCGAAAAGATGTCGAAGTCGCTCGGCAACGTGGTGACGATTCGCCGAGTCGCCGAAACCCACGACCTGGAAGCCCTACGCCTCCTGCTCATCAGCGTGCACTATCGCAGCCCGGCCAACTTCACCATCGCTCGCGACGCCGACGGGCAGACCGTGTATCCAGATCTCGACGAGGCCGAGGCGCGTCTCGACTACTTCTACCGGACGCTGGAGCGCCTGGATGCTTTCCTCGCGCCGATCAAGCTGACGGCGGCGCCTCCGCCGTCGAAGCTCGCCCAGGAGGCGGGCGCGGCCATGGACGATGACTTCAATACTGCGGCCGCGATCGGGCACCTGTACGATGCCTTCGTGCTGGCCAACAAGCTGCTCGACGACCCCAAGGCGATGCCCAAGCCCGAGCGCCAGCAGACCCTGGCCGCCATCGCCCGCGATGCCCGCGAGGTGGGCGCGACCTTGGGCATCATGCTTCGCAAGCCCGAGGCGTTTCTGTTGGAACGGCGCGACCGCCTGTGCCTGCGGCGCAAGATCGATCGCGCCGGGGTCGAGGCCGGCGTCGCCGACCGAGCTGCCGCGCGCGCGGCCAAGGATTTCAAGCGGGCCGACGAGATTCGGGCCGAGCTTCGCGATAAGGGCGTCGAGCTGATGGACACTCCCGCGGGTACCACCTGGCGGGTTGCCGGATAGTGGATTCGGCCGGGGCATGGTAGAGGCAGACGTCGCGTGATTGGTGTCTTCGATTCCGGCTTCGGCGGCTTGACGGTCTTGCGATCGCTGGCCAAGCGGCTGCCGGACTACGACTACTTCTACCTCGGCGACAGCGCGCGCGCCCCGTATGGTGGTCGCAGCCTGCAGGTGGTTCACAGCTTTACCCGCGAGGCGGTAGAGTTTCTCTTCGACGCTGGCTGTCCTCTGGTCGTGCTCGCCTGCAACACAGCCTCGGCCCAGGCGCTGCGCACCTTGCAGCAGCGGCACCTGCCCGCGCACAGGCCCGACCGCCGAATTCTTGGCGTGGTGAGGCCGTCGGCTGAGGCGTTGGCCGGCCTGCCCCCGGGCGCGATTCCGGGCGTGACCCAGCCGTCGCTGGCCACCGGAACCGTGGCGGTGCTTGGCACCGTGGGAACCGTCAGCTCTGGCTCGTATGCGCTCGAGCTAGCAAAGCTGGCTCCGCGCCTGCGACTTGTCCAGCAGGCCTGTCCCCTGTGGGTGCCGCTGGTAGAGGCGGGCGAGACATCCGGCCCTGGCGTCGACTATTTTCTGCACAAGTATCTCGATCCGCTGTTCGTCGAGTCGGAGCAGCCTTCGAGAATCCTGCTCGGCTGCACCCACTATCCGCTGCTCGAAAAGGGCATCCGGGCCACGGTTCCTGGGAACACCGAGGTGATTTCGCAGGGCGAGCTGGTGGCCTATCGACTTGCCGATTGGCTGCAGCGCCATCCCGAGATGGAGCGGCGACTTTCGCGCACCGGCGTCCGGCGCTACGTCACCACCGACGATCCCGCCTGGTTCGCCGCGCAGGGTGAACCGATCATGGGGTGCCATCTCGCGGTGGAGAAGATCTCGCTGCGGCCATTTCCGCGCTGACTTGGGACTTCTCCCGCCGGCGTCAATTGGCTGTGAAAGCATAGACCTGATTATTGGCGGCGACGAAGATCCGGCCGTTGGCAACGATGGGTGTCTCGAACCTCTGTACCGACGACATCACGTCCGAGCTCGCGCCGCCCGAGAAGACTGCTGTTCCGGTGTCTCCATCCAGCCCGTACAGCTTGTTGTCGTTGCCCACGATCCACACCACGGCGTCGGTGCCCTGTGCATCGGTGGCCGAGACAGCAGGTGAGCCTTGGGTGGCCGGGCCTGCGCACCAGGCGACGGAAACAGCGGGTGAGCTTCCCGCCGAGATCTTGAGCGCAACCAGCCCGCCCGACTGCCCCGATGGGCACCGGCTTCCCGTCCCCTTGAAAGCTACGTAGCTGCCCTGTGCTGTGCTGTACGCTGCGGCAGCGTTGATGATAGTCCCGCTCGCGACCGGAGCTAGAACCATTGGATCACTGATCCCTCCGAGGGTACTCCTGTCGAGCAGATAGGCGTTGCCGTCCTTGCCGAGGCCAATGACGAGGGCCGAATGTGCGGCTCCAGCTATGTCGAGAAGGACGGGACCAGTGCCGCCGATATCCGAATCGGCGCTGTCGAGCGCGGCCCAGTTCTTGGGCGTGAAATAGTCGGCGTTGGAGCCGCTGAAAGCGAGGGACGACGGCAGGCGGAAGATGGTCTCGCCATCCTGCCAAGTCGAAGGGGCCGCGAAAGAATTGGACTGCGCTTCGGTATTGCCCGTGGCGAAGAATAGCGACTTTCCGTCCGACGAGATTCCGCTCGGCGCCCAGACACCTCCCGCGATGGCACGCGAGGCCCATACGTTCACCTGGGTGGGATCGGTGGTCGAGATCCCCACGATCCAGCCGTGATAGACACCGCAGTCGCCGACATGACCGCCAAAGGGCACGAAGACCTTGCCGTCGAGCAGGGCCAGGGCGCCGCGCTGATTCTGGGCCAACGAGTTGAAGGTCGTGCTGCCCGAGATTGCGACGCTGTTGAGATCGACCGGCCAGCCCGACTTGACCGCACCCGTGTCCGCATCGAGCGCGAATACTTGATGCTGAGCCGTCGCATTGGCGCTCGCGATCAGCATGACATCGAGATAAACCGTGCGCGTGGCCGCATCGATGATGGGTGTGCCGGTAATGCCAAGCAGGTCGATATTCCCGCATCCCTGCTTGAGGGTGGCCAGGCGCGACTTGGGCAAGGGCGTGCCCAGGGTCTTGTCCCAGACGGCGGTTCCGCCCTTGGCGGCGTCGAAAGCATAGACGTGGTCCTGTTGGGTCGCGACGATCACGAGGTCAGGCACGCTGCCCGAGCCGGCAAGATAGAGCGGCTGCGCATAGGTCGGGCCCTGTGTGGTTGCGCCTGCGAAGGCCGGATCGACGTGGAGCTTGGCGATCGCCGCCTTGCTCAGGGCCGGATCGACGTAGAAACCATCGCGAGTCGCATGGTTGTGGTGCTCGAGCACGGAGACGTGGCTCTGGCCGCCCCCCGCGCCGCTGCTCCCGCCGGTGCCGGTGCTTCCACCGCTTCCGCCCGCGCCAGCACCTCCGCTGGCGGGGGCGCTCCCACTGGTTCCGCCCGCGCCGGCGCTTCCACCTCTGCCGCCGGCGACGGTGCCTCCACCGTTGCCGCCCCCGTTGGTGCCTCCGCCGCCGAGGGTGCTTCCACCGCCCGCGCCGGTGCTTCCACCGCCCGCGCCGGTGCTTCCGACTCTGCCGCCTGCGCCGCTGCTGCTACCGCCCGCGCCGGCACCTCCGCTGGCGGGGTTACTTGTGCTGGTCCCGGCCACGCCGCCTTTGCCGCCGGCACCGCCGCTTCCGCCTGTCGCGGCAGCGCCGCCGGCTCCGATGCTTCCGCCGGAAGCGCTCGCCTCGCCTGCACCGCCGGCTCCGACGCTTGCGCCGGTCCCCGCCGCGCCACCGGTACCGCCAGGGCCACCACGACTGTTGGAACTGCAGCTTGCTGCTACTCCCATGAGCACCAACAGCCGAACCCTGGTCAACATCGACGAATCTCCGCGAACCTTGTCAAATCGGACCATTTTGGTCAGGTTACTATTCGGATGCCCGTGCCCGGAGTGCGTTGCAGCGATCGCCGCGTCAGATTGGCCGAGCCGCGGTGCTCGGACACCGGCTTGACCGAGCGCTCATCGTGCAAGCATACTTGGGGGTGCGTCATTCCGTCCGCTGCGTCGGTGCGTGTCTTGGCATGTTGGTAACGACGAATTTGCGCGCTGCCGAGGAGGCATCCGACGAGGTCGCGCTGACGCCCGCCGCACCCCACCAATACGAGACTGTGGTTGTGGCTACGACGCCGCTGCACGGCTCGGGGCTACCCGGCGATCGCGTTCCTGCCAACGTGCAGACAGCCACCGCAGAATCAATCGATGGCAGTCGCAGTCTCGACGTCGCGGCGTTCATGAACGAGTCGGCGGCGAGCGTCACCATCAACCAGGTCGAGGAGAATCCGCTCCAGCTCGACCTGCAATACCGAGGGTTCACCGCCTCGCCGGTCCTGGGCGCCTCGCAGGGAATGTCGGTGTTCATGAACGGCGTTCGCCTCAACGAACCATTCGGCGACATCGTGAGCTGGGACCTCATCCCTCCTGGCGCCATCCGCTCTTTGAATCTGATGCCAGGGTCGAACCCCCTGTTTGGTCTCAACACCCTGGGCGGCGCCCTTTCCCTGGAGACCAAGACCGGCTTCGACGCCGCTGGCGCGCGGGCCTCGCTGTCTGGTGGGTCCTGGGGCAGGCGCGCCCTTAGCCTCGAGGCCGGCGGCCACGGCGAGCATTGGGGCTACTTTGGCGCCGGGCGACTCTTCAGAGAGGGAGGTTGGCGGCAAGACTCTGCGTCGCAGGCGGCAAACGGCTTCGTCTCGCTGATCTACCAAAAGGGCGGCTCGATGCTCGACCTTTCCCTTGTCGCAGCGACCACAGCAATGGCCGGGCTCGGGCCTGCGCCGATTGAGCTGCTGGCGCAGGATCGTGGCGCCGCGTTTACCCACCCGGACGAGACCGACAATCGGATGCTGACTGCGATCTTGCGGGGAGAACAGCCGTTGTCCGCGACCGCTCACCTTTCGGCTACGACCTACTTCCGCGTGAGCCGCACCCTGACCACCAACGGCGACCAAGGCGAGTGGGACCGATGTCCGGCCGCCGATCAGACGGACTGGCTTTGTGCCGACGGTGGCACTGCGGTGATCCGCGATCCATCTGGCAATCCCGTAGCATTCGACCCCGGCAATCCCTACGATGCGTCGGAGCACGCCACCCACACGCTCCAGATTGGTTTCGGCGGGAGCGCGCAGGGCCGATTCGAGGCGCCGCTCGGCGGTCGCGAGAACCATCTGTTCGTCGGTGCGAGCGCGGACGAGGGCGTGATCCGATTCACATCCCAGACGGCTCTCGCGCGCCTCGACGCCACCCGCGGCACGGTCGACACCGACTTCATCGATCCGACGTCTCCGGTCGCGGTCGACGGCACGGTCCGGAACCTGGGCGTCTGGGCCAGCGATACCTTCGCGGCGTTGCCGGCGCTGTTTCTGACCCTGTCATCGCGCTTCAACCTTTCGATGCAATCGCTGCGCGATCGGCTGGGGGGCGATCTGAGTGGAGATCACACCTACCAGCGGCTCAACCCGGCCGTGGGGCTGTCGTACCAGCCACGCCCTGAAATCGGCGGCTACGCGAGCTACAGCGAATCGGCGCGAGCACCCACGCCGATGGAGCTGACCTGTGCCAGCCCGACCAGCCCGTGCCAGCTTCCTAACCAATTCGTTGCGGATCCGCCGCTGGCACAAGTGGTGACCCACACCTTCGAAACAGGCCTGCGCGGACACGCCGAGCGCGCTTGGGCCTTCGTCGACTACAGCATCTCGGCGTTCCGCAGCGCCAGCAGCGACGACATCCTGTTCGTCAGCGCGGGACCTCTCACCAACCAAGGCTATTTTGCCAACGTCGGCGACACGCTTCGACGGGGAGTGGAAATAGGCCTCCACGGCGGAGTCCGACTCGGCCCCAGGGCTGGGCGCCTGGCGTGGTTGGCGAATTACACCTACCTCGATGCCGCCTTCCAGACGCCGTTCATCGCGTCCAGCCCCAACCATCCTTTGGCGGCCGACGGGCAGATCGAGGTCAAGGCCGGCGCGCGCTTGCCGTCGATTCCGGCCCATGCGGGAAAGGCTTCGCTCACTTGGAGCACGCCCTCGGGGTTGGCGCTCGGCGCGACGATGATCGGGAACAGCGGACAATACTACCGAGGCGACGAGGCCAACCTTTTGCCGCAGATCCCAGGTTACCTGCTCGTCAACCTGCGTGCCGAGTACGCGGCTACCGGATGGGCGGCTGCCTTCATCCGCATCGACAACGTCTTCGACGCAACCTACGCGAGCTTCGGTGTGCTGGGTGACGCCGCGTCCGTCTTCCCAAGCTTCACCGATCCCCGATTCCAGAGCCCGGGATCGCCACGCGCGGCTTGGGCCGGCGTCGATCTTCATTACTAGGAAGGGGACACTAGGAAATGGACCCTGGCGGTGTCGGAGGTCGGCGCAGGCGGATTGGTTCCGACCCCTCGGGACTGGCGGCTGCCGCCCGAGCGCGCGCGGCCTCGACGATGTCGTGTCGCGGAGCGAGCTTGCAGCTTGGATCGGTCGCCGTCATGTCTCCGGTGAGTTGGTATGCCTGGCAGCGGCAGCCACCAAAGTCGATCGTGCGCCGGTCACAGGTGCGACACGGCTTCGGCATCCATTCGTCGCCACGAAAGCGCGTGAAGGCCGGCGATGTCCGCCAGATGTCGGCAAGGTGCCGCGTCCTCACGTTGTCGAAGCTGAGGCCAGGTAGCGTGTGCGCCGCTTGGCAGGGCAACACCCGTCCATCCGGCGCGACGACGAGGTATCGGCGCCCCCACCCATCCATGCAGGCGCGCGGCCGATCCGAGAAGTAGTCGGGCAGCACGGCGGCGATCTCCATCCGGCCCGCCAGCCGCTCGCGTGCCTCGGCCACCAAGGCCCGCGCCTCGGCGATCATGGGGGCGCTGGGCAGGAGGTGGGACCGGTTCACGAGGGCCCATCCGAGGTATTGGACGTGGGCCAGCTCGAGACGATCGGCGCCCAACCCTTCGGCCATTGCGATCAGGTTCGGAAGACGGGGCAGGTTCTGGCGGTGAAGGACGATGTTTACCGTGAGCGGCAAACCGAGATCCCGCACCAAGCCGGCCACCTCCCGCTTTCTGGTCAATGCGTCCACGCCGGCGATACGCGCGGCCGCGCCGCCGTCCACGTCCTGGAAAGATAGCTGCACGCCTTCCAGCCCGGCGTCGCGCAGGCAGGCCAGTGCATCGCGATCGACCGGGATCCCGCTGGTGATAAGCGTGACGTAGAGATCGCTCGTGTGCGCGGCTCGCACGATGTGCTCCAGATCGGGGCGCAAGAGCGGCTCGCCCCCGGACAGGGTCACCTGCATGACCCCCAGCGCTTCCGCCTCGCCAAACACCCGCGTCCACTCCGCGGTATCAAGCTCCGCATCCATCGCGTCCAGATGGACCGGATTCGAACAGTACGCACAGCGAAGGGGACACCGATAGGTCAGCTCTGCCACGAGGGTGTACGGGCGAGGCGGCGCCTCGCTGGCCGTGTCCGCGGGGCCAGCCGCAGGAACGCCATTCATGGCTGGCTCCCGACCTCGATCAGCCCACGGCGAACCAGGTCCGTCAGCAGTCGGTCAACATCTTCTGCGATTACATCTCGGGTGACATCGCGGTGGGTCTCGGCCAATCGGTCGACGATCTCCCCCACGGTGAGCTTGGCCTCACACAACTTCACCACCGCGGTGGCTGAGCCCAGCAGCTCGAACCCCGTCTCCGGACGCAGCAAGAACAGTCTCCCGCTGATGCGATCGCGCCGCAAGCGGACACCGCGCGCCAGGCGCGGTATCGCTCTGACGTGGATCCCACCGTCGTCGATTCTGGTCACCCCCGACTTGCCTCCGCGGCGGGCTGCCCGGCCTGCGCGCTGACACAGTCGAGAAGGTGCCAGAGGATCTCGGTCTTGCGAATCAGGGCCGCCACGCACGCCTCCTGTTCAGCCCGCGTACGTGCGTGCTCGACCACGAACGCGACGGCCTCTTCGGAGTCGCGGCGCGCGCGCGGGACGCGGGCGCGAAAGTAGCCGAGCCCGTTCGGGTCTACGAAGGGATAGTGCTTCTCCCACGCGGCGATTCGCTTGGACATGAGATCCGGCGCGAAGAACTCGGTCAGTGACGAGGCCACCGCAACCACCAGGCTGCTGTCCCGAACCAACCCCACGTACGCGTCGCACGCGAATCGCACGCCGGGCAAGACCTGTCGGCCGCTCGCCACGTCCCCGGCGGCCAGGCCCAGCGCCTCGGCCAGCTTGAGCCACTCGGCCAGCCCGCCCTCGCCAGCGACGTTGCCGTCATGATCGTGAATCCGGCGCACCCAGGCCCGCCGAAATGCCGGATCGTCGCTCTTGGAGAGAATCAGGGCGTCTTTGATGGGAATCCGGGTCTGGTAGTAGTACCGATTGAGGACCCAGCGTGCGAGATCTTCCCGCGTGAGTCGCCCTTCGTGCATCGCCAGGTTGAAGGGATGCTGGTCATGGTAGCGGGCAGAGCCCTCGGCGCGCAGGCGCTCGACGAAGGCGCCGGCATCGAGCGGCGGGCCCGGAGGCAAGCCGGTTCCAGATGATGAAGTCACAGCACGATCTCCATGCCGTCGAAAGCGACCTCGATCCCCGCCGCCGTCACTTCGGCGCGTTCGGGCCCGTCGTCTAAGAGCAGCGGGTTGGTGTTGTTGATGTGAATCAGGACCCGTCGCGCGGCGCCGAGTCGGCGTAGATGGGCAAGACTGCCCGATGGCCCGCCCACGGGAAGGTGGGCCATCTCCGCGGCGCGCTTGTGGCCGACCCCCGCGGTCAGAAGCTCGGGGTCGGACCAGAAGGTCCCGTCGAAGAAGACGCCCTCTACCGCGGCCAGCATCCGATCCAGCGTGGCGGTCCATGCGGCCGCTGCGGGCACGTACGCGAGAGCACGGTCGGTCGTGCGATCGCGAATCACGAGCCCGACGTTGTCTTCGTTGCTGGCTTTGCCCCGGCCTTCCAAATGAATCGGCCGTTTGCCGGGAATCGGAAAGGCCGTGATGGACAGCGCGCTCTTTTCCAGCTGCCGCGAAACGCCGAGGGATAGTTGCTGCCAAGTGACTTGCCCCTCGAAACGTTCAAGGGTTCGGTAGAGCAGGTTGCCCTCCGTGAATCCTATCCGGACGCTGTCGGTTGCGTAGACCGTGATCGGGTGCGACTCGCGCAGAGACAGAAGGCCGAGGCAGTGGTCCAAGTCGCCGTTGGTCAGCACGATGCCGGCTATCGGCGAGTGCCTGAGATGTCGCGGCGCAAGCGGCGGAAAGCTCTCGATCTGCTCGCGAATCTCGGGGCTGGCATTGAGCAGAAACCAATTCTCTCCGTCGGCGCTGACGGCCACCGATTCCTGCCGCCGCGCCACCGCTTGTACAGTACCCGAACGCACCCCACGGCAATTGGCGCAGCCGCAATTCCACTGCGGGAATCCACCTCCGGCGGCGGAGCCGAGGACTCGAATGCGCAACGTCTATCGCCTGGAATCAGGAGGCTGGCGTAGCGTGCTTTTCGTTGCAATTGGGCTCGGCATCAAGCACCGGGCCGCGGGGCACGGCCGGCAGCTCGTCTTCGAAGTCCGACTGGTAGCCTCCGATTTCCGCGTTCATTGCAATCTCAATGAAACCTGGCCGTTCCCATTTCATGTTGGGCCTCATTTTCGAAAGCTACCATCTGCAGGCCGGGCCGCACGGACTTTCGCAAAATGCCTCTGGGACGCGCACCGTCGTGCCCTGGCCAGCATCGAACTGTGTAGCCGCGTGAAAGGCCACGACCTGAGAGGTTCCGCTCTAGCTTGGTGCCTGGTCGTCCCGGGCGTTTTCGCGTGCGCGCGCCCGCAGGCCCGCGAGGCCTTGCCGCGGGCACCTTTCAGCGACTTCCGGACGCAGTCGCCGGGGACGGTCCACCACATTCAAGCGCGCGACCTGCCACCTCCTGACATGGCCAATTCCCCGGACAATGGCCCGTCGCTGATTCGGCGCCCGGCCAACGCCTGGCCGAGGGTGCCGGCCGGATTCAAGGTCGACCTCTATGCGACCGGGCTCAAAAACCCACGGCTGATGCGCCCGGCCCCGAACGGAGACGTGTTCCTGGCCGAGAGCCACGCCGGGACCATCCTGGTGCTTCGCGGTATCGGTGCCGATGGCAGGGCGGCGCAAACCTCCGTGTATGCGACCGGCTTGCGCGATCCCTTTGGTATCGCCTTCTATCCGCAGGGCCTCGATCCGAAGTGGGTCTACGTCGCCAACACGGATTCGGTCGTTCGCTTCCCGTACCAGACCGGTGACCTGAAGGCGCGCGGAGCGGCCCAGACCCTGGCGCTGGTGCCGGGCGGTGGCTTGCTTCGCGGCGGCGGCCACTGGACGCGCGATTTGGCCTTCACCCGCGACGGACAAACCATGTTCGTGTCGGTCGGCTCGCATTCAAACGTGGACGACACCGATAACAATCCCGCCGAAAAAGACCGCGCCGACATCCTCGCGTTCACCCCCGAGGGCAAGAACAAACGGGTCTTTGCCTGGGGCATTCGCAATGCCGTGGGCATCGCCGTGAATCCGACCACCGGGCAGCTCTGGGCCTCGGTGAACGAACGCGACCGGCTGGGCGACAACCTGGTGCCCGATTACATCACGCACGTCGAGGAAGGTGGATTTTACGGGTGGCCTTGGTGGTACATGGGCGGCGCGCAGGATCCGCGGCACAAGGGCAAGCATCCCGAATTGAAAGACAAGGTCATCACCCCCGACGTGATTCTGCAGCCCCACAATGCCTCGCTGGAAATGCTGTTCTACGACGGCGCCCAGTTCCCGGCGCAATACCAGGGCGATGTCTTCGCCGCGCAGCACGGCTCGTGGAACCGGCGCGAGCGCACCGGTTACGAAGTCATCCGCGCGCCCCTTCACCAGCGAGGCAAGGCCACCGGCGAATACGAGGATTTCCTCACCGGCTTCGTCACCCCCGACGGCGACGTGTGGGGCCGCCCGGTGGGCGTCGCGGTTGCCGAAGACGGCTCGCTGCTGGTCTCCGACGACGGCGGCGAGTGCGTCTGGCGGGTGAGCTACCTGGACAAGTGACGTCGCACAGTCATTCGAGTCGAGCTTCAATCAGTCTGGCAAGGCCCGCGAAACGATCGTGCGCGAGCAGGACGAGGACGACGAGGGCATCGGCCGCGATCCAGGTCAGACTGCCGATGCCGACGGTGATCTCACTGCCCCCGGCAAGGGGCGCCACGGCGATGAGAGCCACGGCCTCAGTGGTGCCGTGGAACAGGCCGACCGCCACCGTCGAGCCGCGTTCGCGCAGGTAGGCGAATCCGACTGACGACACGAGGATGTGCAGGGTCAAGAGCAGCACGCCGAGCCCGGGGTGCTGGGGATAGCCGTAGCCGAACGCGAGCAGGGGCAGGTGCCAGCCGAGCCAGAACACGCCGGTGAGGAGTGTGCCGCGCCAGAACCCGAGCGGCCGCAGCTGACCGTAGAGGAAGCCGCGCCAGCCGATCTCCTCGCCGCAGCCGGAGAGAAACGACATGGTCACGCTCGAGAGCAGCCCCATGGGTACGAGGAGAAGGATGGTGGGGAGCGACGCCTTGGCCGAGATCCGGTGCAGCATCTCGAGCTGGCCGGCCGACAGGATCTTGGCGTCGACCGCGGGCCGGAGCGAGCCGTCCCAGTGCACGCCCGGCATTGCCAGACCGAAGCCGAGGGCGAGCAGCGTGAGCAGCCACGGCAGCAGCCATGCGACCAGCAGCCAGCGGTTCCACCATGGCCGCAACCCGAGCGTGCGCGCCACCGGCTCGCGCCACAGCCATTTCGTGAGCAGCAGCGCAACCAGCGCCGGGGTCAGCGACGAGACCTGGGCGAAGAAGATCCACGACGGGTGGCGAAAGCTCCCGCCCGACGCGAGAAAGCCGCCCACCATCGTATAAGTGGCGGCGTAGACCGTCAGGTAATAGACCGCGACCCTCGCCCAGCGCACCCGCGCCGGCTGCGCGGCAACGGCCGATTCCCCGATCTGCCCCGTCGTCTGCATGCCTGGCATCGTATCAGGCGCGCGCCGCAGCGGGACCCAGGAAAACGGTGCCGCAGTCGGCGAGTCGGCCAGGTCGAGCAGGAAGTGCATGCCCGCGACGCGTTTGCCAGAGATCTGCACGGCAAGCGAGCCCGAATCGGGGCTCGCGCCGGCTTACTCCCCGTCTTCCGTTCGCTCTTGCTCCCACAGGCGCAGGCGTTCGGCAATGGCGTCGGGGCTGGGCAGTTGGTCGCGATAGGCTTCGGGAAGCTGGGGAACGATGGCGTAGGTGGCGACGCCGATAGGACGGCCGGCGGTGCGCAAGGCATATTCAACCACCGTCACATTCTTGTCCTGGCAGATGATGATGCCGATCGGCGGGTTCTCGCCGTCCATACGCTCCTGGGCGTCGAGGGCTTCCAGGTAGAACTCCATCTTGCCTTTGTGCTCGGGCTGGAATGCGCCGATCTTGAGGTCAATGGCCACCAGGCAGCGGAGGCGGCGGTGAAAGAGCAGGAGGTCGATGAAGTACTCGCGCCCGCCGACATCGATGCGGTACTGGTTGCCGACGAACGCGCAGGCGCCGCCCATCTCGGCCAGAAAGCGGCGCAAGTTGTTCACCAGGGCGCGCTCAAGCTCGCGCTCGGAGTGCGCTTCGGCCAGATGCAGGAAATCGAAGGTGTAGTGATCCTTCACGGCAAGGATGGCCTGAGCACGCAGCGCGGGCGATAGGGTCTGGTCGAAGCTGGTCTGGTTCGACAGGTGCTTCTCGTAGCTTCGGTTGTCCACCTGATGCTGGAGCACGGCCCGCGTCCAACCGAAGCGGGCGGTGGCCCGCAAGTAGAACTCGCGCTCCAGCGTCCTTGCAACGCCCGAGAACGACGAGATTCTTCGCCCAGCTGATTTCTCTCACCAGCGGTGAGAGTTTTGGCCGGTCGCGGTACTCAGCGTAGAAGTTGCTTGTTTCACTTCTCGAGAGCCAGGGCAGTCCTCTAGAACATCGCTCGGCGCCGCAAAGAGAGCCAATGCCTATCCCAACGACAACCCACACCGTGGATTCGCTTGCGAGAGCCAACGCGCGTCCTCCGCCACCGACACCGCGAAATTTCGCCCCGTCTCGGCCCCAATGGCCCCCGAAAGCCAACCTGCTCCTGCGGCGCTAGTGTAATTCTTGCAGCTGATCTAATAGTTGGGCGGACTTGGACTCGTTCGAAGGTCGAAGTACAATACGGAAAGACGGTTAGGGAGGCGGGGCACCGGCTAATGAGACCGGCCCCGGCATCAGGACCCGAGGGCCCGCCTCCCGAACCGCGGCTTACGTGTCATTGCTGTCCATGACGAGGGTGTTGAGATAGGCAGTCAGTCGCTGGACATCCGCCTTGCTGAGGTCGACTGGCAGCCGCAGGTAGGCGAATCGCCCTTCTCGCAGCGGGAACGGGTATTCAACCAGTCCAGTGACCCTCGGAGGAGACGGGCTTTCTCGCTCGGCGGAAAGGGGCGCATCAGTGCTCCTCACTGCTTGCTTCTTCTGCCGAGTGGGAGTTCGCCCGTTTCCACTTGTCGGCTTCCACCCGCCCGGATCATCAAGGTAGCTGATGAAAAGGCGCACGGCCTGGGCAAACCGCGCTTTGTAGGTGTTCAAGCTTTGTGGCACGAAATCCTTGCCACGTTTGTTTTGAAACCGCCTGAGGATGTCTTCTACGTCCAACGCCCGCACATCCAGTGTCTGCCAATTGTCCACTACGCTGAGAACCTGCCGGGTGGCCGCACCTAAACTGGCCGCCGTGTTGTTGTTCATCAGCCCCTTTTCGGCTGCCCACTTCCAGTGGTCCACCAAGGCCTGACCAGAGGAGTTGATGGATTCAGCGTTAGACGTCATGAAGTTAGGATAACACAAAGACAATGCCATACAACAGAAAAATCTTTACTACGTAACATATTTATTTTAATCAACTTTACTAAAACAAATGCCAAATGCGTATGGTTTGGTTCTAGTCCGACTGGCGTGCTTCTGCGATTGGAGCCGATGCGCCGCCTAATATGCCGCCGCAGCGGATGTAGTCGCCGCAGGGGCATTGGCGTAGAATCGAGGCGCCGGCTTGGCGGCGCCCACACCGCTGAACGGCCTACCGTTCGGATGGATCGAGCGACGATTATGAATGAAGCGGAGATGCATGAAGCCTTGAAGGGCGCCTGGCCTTGGGCCGATGCGTTCCGGCGGGAGCTGCGGAAGCTGCGTGCTGAGCCGTTCGCGGGACCGCACCTCATCTTCGGATCGGACTACAGCGGTGACCACAAAGCTAGCCGGCTACCGCGTCTACTCGTTCATCATCGCAGATGCCGACGCCTCCCGGGAATGGCCGGAGAGGCGTCGCCAAGTCCGGCGCGAGTTTCTCTCGGACGGCCGGCGGATGTCCTTCAAGAACATGAATGATCGTCAGCGGCGGCAAGCGCTGATACCCTTTCTTGAGGCCGCAGAATACTTGGAAGGACATGTCGTCTCTGTCGTCGTAACCAAGGACTTGGGCCGTCTGTCAACCGGTACCGACAGCATGGCTGTCTGGCAGCGTCTCTACGGACTACAAGCCAGATGGGATGTGAAGGCGTTCGAACAGATGGTCAGGGTGGCCCACTTCTTTTCGCTCTTCCTTTCTGCGTGGTCAGCCAAAGGAATGGACGTCTCCTGGATAACCGATGATGATCAAATTGTTGCGAACGCCGACCGTCTCGAAGACGCTCACCAGTTCGCGGCACGAATGACGTGGCTCTATGTTCCGCACCAACTCGGAGAGTTCATGATGAACACCGTAGCGGTCGATGGAGAAGAGCGTGGCATTGAGGATCTCTTGGCAATTCCGGATCTGGCTGCTGGTATGCTCGCCGAGGTGGTTGGAGCGCCGTCCGCCGATCCTGCGCACCCGAAACGAAGACTGTTCAAGGACGAAGGGTTGAGCATCAAGTCCGAGATAATCTCGGATTGGTTCTGGCACTGCGGAGGTTGCCTCAAGAAAACATGCATTCTCATTGACCGAGCTGGTCAGGGCGGCTTCGGTCTTGCAGAGTTGCGGCGGGAGCAGACGCCGCCCCATAAAGGCGTTGCACCTGACGATCGGTCGCCTTCGGCGCCCGCTCGCAGGTGAACGCCAAACCGACGTACCGAAGGGGAATCGACGGGCAGTGAAGCGACCGATCGTGGCTATCATCGTCGGCAGCATGGCCGTCGTGGCTTGCTTGGTCTGAGCTCGCGTGAAAGGTCCGTTGCGGTCGCCGGAGGCGGCTTTTCATGACTTCACGAAAGCCAAGGACCGAGCGGAGGACCAGCTGACGGATCCACTCGTGCTCGCAGGGCCGCGCGTCCGGCCGTTGGTGCACGCAGCCGCAAGGACCGCAGCTTTCCACTGCGCCGCTATGCCATCGGCTGCCTCGGCTGCGCGAAATACGCAGCGGCTACGCCGACGTTTCATGCAATCCTGGTCGACGAGTCGGAGAAGGACTACTTCAGAGCTGACGCCTTGGAAGCACTCTGGTCGATCGGCCACGCCAACGGTCTCCGGTTGGCTAACGAATATTCGGGAAGAGCCGACACCCTCGGGCAGGTCGCGCGAGGTATTCTGGCCGGGACCTGGCTTCAGTTCTGCCGAAGCTGGAGAGATGCCTTCCTCCACACCCACGGGTGACGCCCCGACGTCGAGCATGCGCGCGGAAGCGGTGCCAAAGGAGTCTTCGCGGTAGGCAGTCTTCGGCGATAACAAGACGTGGCGAGGTGCCCTGATCATGCTGGCGGGCGTGGTGCAGGCGGCGGTTGTGCTTTCGGGAGTTCGGGCGTACTGGACGCGGCTGCCGTTGCCCATCCAGGAGGCCGGGTCTGGGTCCTGCTGGTCCCCATCTGGGTCATTTTCTCGGTTGAGGCCGCGTTCGCGTTCCTCGTGCTGGTCGCCTTGCGCGCGGTGGTCAACGTGATCGGCTGCGCCACGGGCGCGCGCAAGAGCGCGGTGTAGGGCGGATGCCGTCGGGATTACCAAAGCAACTTCTCCTGCGGGCTCCCGATAAGCTTCGCGTGAGTCCAACGGTCCTTCGGATAGGCGGTACCGGTTCTACTTCTTCTCGCGCGAGGAGCCTCGAGCGCACGTGCACGTGCAGCATGCCAGCGGCGAGGCGAAATTCTGGCTGGAACCGGTGGTGGAGCTCGCGCAGAATCACGGTCTCGGCCACCGTCAAGTTGTGACGGCGTTTCGGCTGCTCAAGGAGAACGAACATGAAATCCGCGCTACGTGGAAAGGCCATTTCGACCGTGGAGGTTAGCAAGGTCTCCCTGGAGGGTTTCGAGCTGCTCGTGGACGACCGCGAGCTCTTCGTGCCGTTCAAACTGTTTCCCTGGTTCGCGGACGCCACCATCCGGCAGCTCATGGCTGTGGAAATGCCCAGTCCCCACCACCTGCGGTGGCCCGACCTTGATATCGACCTCGCGCTTGCCTCCATCGAGCACCCCGAGCGGTTCCCGCTCGTGAGCCACACTCTGCCGGGTCACTCACGAACGAGCGCGAAGCGGGCGGGTCGGCGGGCACGCAAGGATGGTCCGGCGCCGCGACGGCCGCGGTGAGGCGCAGCGACGGGCTCAGACTCGGCGCGCGTAGAACTGGCGGATAGTCGAACTTGGGTAAGACTACATCCGCAAACCCGAGGAGGTAGCGATGGACTTGGATCGGCGACACTTCATCACGGGATCGGTTACCGCGGCGATCGCGGGAAAGGTGGCCTTCGCGGCGCCCGCGGCCGCGCCTCTAGCACCCAAGGCCGACGGGGACGACGGGCTCGCGACCTGGGACGGCGTGCGCAGGCAGTTCCTGCTTGGTCACGACTATGTGCACATGGCGCTGATGCTGTTTGCCTCGCACCCTCGGCCGGTGCGCGAGGCGATCGAGCGGCATCGCCGAGGTCTCGACGAGAACCCGGTGCTCTATCTGCACGAGCATTTTCCACTGGAAGCGGAGGTTCGGGTGGCGGCGTCGGAGTACGTCGGTGGCAAGCCCGACGAGATCGCGCTTACCGGCAGCACGACGGCCGGGCTGGCCATGCTTTACGGCGGCCTGCCGCTGCGCCCGCACGAGGAGATTTTGACCACGACCCACGACCACTACGTGACCCACGAATCGCTGCGCCTGCGCGCGCTGCACACGGGCGCCAAGGTGCGCAAGGTCTCGCTCTACGCGGAACCAGAACGGTCCAGCGAGAGCGAGATCGTCGCGAATCTGATGAAGGGCGTAGGCCCGCGGACGCGCGCGGTGGCGGTGACCTGGGTCCATTCGTCGACGGGCGTGAAGCTGCCCATCCGCCGCATGGCGGACGCGCTCGCCGAGCTCAACCGCAAGCGCGCCGCCCCCGACCGCGTGCTCTTGTGCGTGGATGGCGTGCATGCCTTCGGGGTCGAGCACGAGTCGATGGCGGAGCTCGGCTGCGACTTCCTGGTGGCCGGTTGTCACAAGTGGCTGTTCGGACCGCGCGGGACCGGGATCGTGTGGGGTAAGCCGGAGGCGTGGGTCGGGCATGCGGGGATCATCCCGAGCTTCGAGTGGGCGGCGCTTGAGGCGTGGATGCACGGCAAGGCGCCCGACGCGCTACCGCCGGGACCACGCACCACGCCCGGGGGCTTTCACGCCTACGAGCACCGCTGGGCGCTGGCCGAGGCGTTTCGCTTTCAGCAGAAGATCGGCAAGGCGCGCGTGACTGCGCGCATTCACGAGCTCGGCCAACGTTGCCGGGAAGGGCTGGCGGCAATTCCGAAGGTGAAGTTGCGCACGCCCATGTCCGAAGCACTGTCCGCCGGGATCACCTGCTTCGAGATCGACGGCCTGCCCCCGAAGACCATCGTCGAGCGTCTGCTCGCGCGCAAGATCGTTGCCAGCGACAGCCCCTACCTCACGTCGTACGCGCGCCTGACCCCTGGGCTGCTGAATACGCCGGAGGAGGTCGATCGTGCGCTGGCCGAGGTGAAAGCCATCGCGACCTAACTCATGCCGGGCGCCTCCGCTAGGGCAGGCCCGGGGTATCGCCCCTTACTTCGTAGATGGCGTGCAGGGTGGTCACATAGAGGGTACGGCGGTCAGGGCCACCGAACGTGCAATTCGAGGGCGCGACCGGGAAGGGGATGCGGCCTGCGAAGTGGCCGTCGGCATCGAGGACGACGATGGCGCGCACCTCTTCGTTGTTGTTGGACACGTAGATGCGGCCGCGGTCGTCGGCGCACAGGCCATCGGGAATCCGCAACTTGGCCTGCGGGTTTCTATCGTCCCCGAAAGGCTCGGCCGGGCCGACGGTCCCGTCCCGCGCCACCGGCATCCGCCACAGTCGATCCTGGGCATCGCTGCCGACGTACAGGGTGTTCCCGTCGGGCGAGAGCAAGACCCCGTTGGGCATGTCCACCTGGACGGCAACCGATAGCTGACCCGCGGGCGAGACCCGGTACACGGCTGTCGGCGCGTGCTTGCCCGGCCTAGCGCCCCAGGTGGTGTCACTGAAGTAGATATTGCCGTCCGCGCGCAGAGTGAGATCGTTGGGCGCGTTGAGCGACTTCCCCTCGGGGGACCGATCTGCCAGCACTGTGCGTTCCGGAGTACCCGAGAGGGCGACTCGCACCAAGGCGCCGTTCCAGCGCTCGCAAGCCAACAGGCGTCCTTGCCCGTCCAGCGCCAGGCCGTTGGTGCTGGTGGTGGCACCAGGATAGGGCAGGGTACTGAACATTCCGGTGGGTGGATGGTAGCGGTAGATCTTGGCAGCCGGGCCATTCTGTTCGACGACGTCCGAGAAGAGAAGATAGCCCCCGTCGGCGACCCAGAAGGGGCCCTCGAGCGAGACAAAGGGAATGTCGCTGGGGATCGCCCGGGGGGTGCCGAGCGCAGGTCCTGCCGGTGAGCTCGACGTGCTCGATCGAGCAGCGTGATGCGTGCAAGAGCCGAGGGTCGTCGCCAGGGCTGCGAACAAGAGAGCACGGATCATGGCCCAGCAATAGCCGTTACCCGGTCTCCCGGCAAGCGCGACCTATTTCACGGCACCGCAAGATCGCTTACGGGCACGGGGGCGGGCCGGATTGCAGGCGGGCGTAGCCGGCCCGAGCCACCGGATGTTCACCGAAGCGCTGCCGGATCAAGCCATCGCGGCAGGCATTGAGCAGGCCAAGCTCGGTCCAACCTGCGTGGCTGTAGCGATAGCTACTGCGGGCGCGGGCGTCAGCCTGGTTGAAGCCGTCGTGAAAGCCGAGTGCGACGACGTCGCTGCCTGTGTTCAGGCAAGCGTCTGCACCAAGCAAATGAAATGCGCGCAGCATGTGGTAGGTCTCGGGAAACGCGTCGGAAGTCGCCATGGCCGACGGGTAGGGGGTGACCTTCTCGGGCGCGAATTCCGTGCATGTCATGGTGGCGCAAGCATCAGGATCCGAGGCGTTCGACCATCCCGCCAAGGCAAGGTTGTTTTCCCGGGCGAATTCATACTGGGCGCGCAGCATGTTGTCGGCAGATGCGCCCAACGAGAGCGGCCCCATGGGGATCTGGTCGCTCGCCAGGTAGAGCAGCCCGGCGAGCTGCTGGAAGGGGCCTCCGCCGTCGCTGCCCGGGATCTCGGCGTTGGCGCAAAGGTCGCCGGCCTTGTACCACGGCCAGCGCTCGGGTCCGCTCCGCTGACAGCCCTGACCCGAAAGCCCACTCGTCCAGAAACACAGGGGCGTCGCCTTTGTGGCCTCGGCCAGGAAGGCGCCCAGCAGATGGTCGGTGCCGAAACCATCGACGTCCTTTTGATCGCTCGGCAGGCCCGCACACCGATCGATGCTGGCCAGCAGCTTTCCCGGGCAACCCGAACGCTCGTCGTAGAGCACCGAAAAATCCATCTTGCTCCGCAAGACCGCGGCGCGCGCGGCAAGATCTGGCCATGTGGTCTCGACGACCATCAAGGCCGCGAAGAGCTGGGACTGGGCGGCGGGGCTCGAGGTTCGGTTGTTAGGATTCGGCATAAGCGACACCGGTGAATGCCAATCCTGGAACCATCCTCCACCCGGGTAGGGCTGGCCATTGGCGCGCGTTCCGGCGCGGGCTCCTGGCAAGGATTCCAAGCTTGCCAGGAGCCGCATCGCGCCGGTCTTGGCGGTTTCGGCATCGAGCAGCCCCGCCGCCGAGGCCGTGGCGAGGAAGCTGAGCGCATTGGCGAGGTCGACGGGCCCGGTCTGAGGTTCGTAACACGCGAGATCCGGATACGCTGGCAGGGGCGATGGACATGAGACATCACAGTCGGCAAGCCGGGAAGGCATGGCGACGAAGCTGAGCTGGTCGATCCAGATGCTGGGGTTGGGCCCGCTGTCTGCGGCAGTCGAGGCGAAGACCAGTTGGTTGAGCTGGGACGCGTCGGTGCCGGGGAAGTCGCTGGGGATCGCGAAGGTCCGGTCAGTCCACGCTGTCGAGCCAGGTAGGATGACCGCGGGCTCGACCGTTTGGGTGGTCCCAGATCCAAGCTTGAGCTGCCAGGTCGACCTGGCCTCCGAGGTCCGGTAGCGGATGCGAACCTGGGCATAGCGGCTGATGTCGGCCTTTGCGCGCCAGATGAGACCGCCAAACCGATTCTGCGCGCCGTACGCGCGGCCCTGGTCGAACCGCAGGGTGATTCTCAGAGCCCACAGCAAGCTGGGAAGGGTGTCGTCGGGCGCCCGATCCACGAATTCCCAATCAACCGTTGTGCCTGCCCGGGCGTTGTCCTCGGCGAACACCGAGATGTCGGCGAAGGCAAGTTGGGGAACCACGCCCGAGGCTGGGTTGATCTCGATCGGCCTGCGCGCGTAGGGACCGCCACACGGCATAGTGTCGTAAGGCATGCCGGTCCAGGGATCGCGCCAGAGGTTGAGCAGGTTGCCCGTGCCTTGCAGCAGCTCGCCGCAAACGTAGCTCTTCTCGATGACCATCACGCCGAATTTGCTCGGTGCAGGTCCTGAACAGTCACTATGAGGCGAGGCCAAGGCGAACGCCGGGCAGAGCGGGGACTCAGGCTCGGCGGTCGCCGCGGCGTTGAGACTGCCCCCTTCGATTGGCGCCGCCACGGTTTTGGAATGTCCGGCGATCGCCGGCGGCTTGCCGTCCCGGACAGTGCAGGCCGTGACCGCAATCCAGTAGACGAGCGCCAGCTCTTCGCGGCTCGGCATCTTGCCAAGAGCCTAGCTCGGACGTGCGCGTCTTCAAGGGACATCCACGCCCAGGGTCGAACCGCCCAAGGGGCGCCGCGGAAAGGGTTTCGCTGCGCCCCCGCTGACTTCTTCTTACTGTGGAATAAGCTCGATCTTCTGGCACGAGCTGGTGCACAAGCTTCCGTCGGTTCCGTTCTTGTCGCCGTCGTCGCACTTCTCGTCACCGTTGATGACGCCATCGCCGCAGTGGGGCCCAAGCTTGCACTCGTGGGTGCAGCCCCCGTACGAGCTGTCGTTCACGCCGTCGTCGCACTCCTCGGGGCCGTTCTTGATGCCGTCGCCACAGTATGGGGCGTAGATGCAGCCCGGGGCGCAGGTGCCGTACTCGCCGGTATTGAACAGAGAACCGTCGTCGCACTGCTCGGGCGACTCGATCTTGCCGTCGCCGCATCCCCCTGGGAACCGGCAGGCGTCGGTGCAGCTCGGATCGTTAGACATGGTGGGCTCGCACTGTTCGCCGTAGTCGTCCTGCACGACGCCGTCTCCGCACTTGGGCGCCGGGGTGCAATCGGGATTGCATGTCCCATAGGTGCCGTCGTTGGCCCCATCGTCGCAGGTCTCTTTGCCGTTGATGACCCCATCCCCGCAGTAATTACCGCGCTGACAATTGGCCAGGCATCCGTTGTAGCCCGCATCCGCGTCGGTCGTGGTCAAGTTGTCTGGACCGTCGTCACACTCCTCGCCGTAGGACGATTGTACGACGCCGTCGCCGCACTTGCCGGGTACCTTGCAATTGGGAGCGCAGCCGGTGCTTCCCGAACCATACTCATCGGTGTTCTTGCCGTTGTCGCACTCCTCGGGACCATTGACGACTCCGTCGCCACAGTAGGGACCAAGCCGGCAATCGGAGGTGCATTGATTGTAGCCGCCCTGGTTCTTGTCAGTTCCGTTGTCACATTGTTCGCCCGGAGCGACCACACTATCACCGCAGATCGGGCCGCAAGCGCTCGCCGATTCATTGAAGCCGCTCAGAGTGAGCCGGTAAGTCGACGCCGAGGTCTGGCGCTCGGCCTGGAACACGGCAATTTCGTAGACACCATTGTCTTGCATGCCCAGGTTGACCGTCGAGGTGGTCGGCGTGCAGGTGATGACGTTGTTGGTCGTTGTGCAGCCCTTGGCGCCCGGGTCGGTCCCGGACACGCTGACTGTGCCACCGCCGGTCGCGTTCAGCACGATCTTGCCGTTCACCGGCGTGTGGACGCCGCCCAGGTCCACGGCTAGCTTGCGATTGATGAAGACCCACACGTCGTCGTCACCCGTGAATTCGAGGGTATAACTGTTCTTCGCGATGTAGCTGAACCAGTAGCGAACCTCGCTGGTGAAGCTGAAGTTGTGCTTGGCCCCTCCTTCCTCCGCCATCCAGTAGCCGCTGTACATGGGAGGGGTTTCGGCGGTCGCGTACTCGGAGGTGGGGGTGATCATGCCCGCCACGTTGTCGAGTGGGAAGAAGAGGGGATTGCCGTCCATCTTGGTAATGTCGGCGACGCATGATTGGGTGTTGCCGGTTCCCCATGGCGTGCACTGCGCGAAGCACTTCATGGTTCCATCAGCGACATAGGCTGGGGTATTGCAGTTGGAGCAGGTTCCGTCGGAGCACCAGCGCACGTTGGCGAGACCCAGCCACTGCTCGTTGTCCTTCCACCAGTTCACGTAGCCGCCCTGGCCGTTGTTGTGCAACAAGATTTTCGACACCAGACTTGTGTTGATGCCGTCGGTGTCCCGGTACCATTGCTTGAAGGTATCGGCGCTTGTGATGTGCCCATCGCCGGCCTTGCCCGCGAACACCGGCTTCCCCTCGCTGTCGAGGTTGGCCTGCACCAGGCCGGTGACGGCATCGAAGCTGCCGGTGACGCCTGCTTCGAAATCGGCGGGCTTGTGGAATAGAAAATCGCGATAGGTGACCGGCACGGTCATCGTGTCGGCGTCCGAGGCGGGCTGACCGCATTGCCAGCCGCTCTCCACTTTGCAGTCGTGCGAGCAGCCGTCGCCATCAACAGTGTTGCCGTCGTCGCAGCCCTCGTTCACCACCAAGCCGTCCCCGCACTTCGAGGTGCACGTCCCGGAGGTGGAACTGCAGTCCGGCTCGAAGTGGCAGGTCGGAGAGCAACCGTCGTTGGGTACCGTGTTGCCGTCATCGCAACCTTCCGAGCCTTCCACCTTGCCATCGCCGCAGACGGTCTTCTTGCAGCTTGGGGGACTGCCCGTGCAGACGTAGCCCGGGTTGTACTTGCAGGTGTTCGAGCACGCGTCGGACATCTTGACCGCCGAGCCCGCCGCGGTGGCGACTCCGGGGTCACATTGTTCAAACGGCGTCAGGACGATGCCGTCGCCACAGTCGGCGACGCAAGGGGCATTGAAGAACGGGCAACTGTAGCCCTTTTCAATCTGGCAGGTGTCCGAGCATCCATCGCCGGCCTTGGTGTTGCCGTCGTCGCACTGTTCACTGCCCTCGACGGTTCCGTTGCCACACTTGACCGTCGGACACTTGCACAGATTCCCTGGGGAACAGACGCACCCGGGATCCTTGGTCTTGCAATCGGCGGAGCAGCCGTCGCCGTCCTTCTGATTGCCGTCGTCGCAGACCTCGCCAAGGGCGGTGCTGACGATGCTGTCGCCACAGCGGGGCGCTTGCTTGCAAGGCGAGCCGGGCTTGGGGCAAACCCAGCCGGGCTCAAGCTGGCAAGTGGCGCTGCAACCGTCGCCACCGTCGCTATTTCCGTCGTCGCATTTCTCACCGGACTCGATGCGCTTGTTCCCGCACTCGGAGGTGCGCTTGCAGGGCTCGCCGGCCGTGCATTGGAAGGCCGGGTCCTGCTGGGTGCAGGTGGAATTGCACCCGTCGTTGTCAAGTGTGTTGCCGTCGTCGCAGACTTCGCCCGGGCCGATAGTGCCGTCGCCGCAGATCACTTTGCGTGTGCAGGGGCCTGCCTGAATGTCTTTGGGGCAAGTCCAGTTCGGCTCGACCTTGCACGCGCCGTTGCAGCCATCGCCCGGCAACGGGTTGCCGTCGTCGCAGTCCTCGCTGGGCTGATTGTTGACGCCGTCGCCGCAGCCGGGCGCGATCTGCTGTTTGCAGCCGGATGTGTCGGTCGAATTGCAGACCTTGCCGGTGCCGCCAGAGCCCGAGTTTCCGCCTTTGCCTACTACCGACGTGTCGATACCGGAGACTGTGCCGCCATGACCGCCGGTACCGGCCTTTCCGGACTGGCCACCCACTTGCCCGGTGGTGCCGCCATCGCCGCTGCTGACAATCGATGCGTCTCCACAGTTCGTTCCGGTCATCGCGACAAAGAGCACGAAGGTGAAACCGGCCAGTGAAGTGACAGAGAAACGGAAGCTGAATGGGCGAACATATGGATTCATCGTAAAGCCTCGTGAAAAAGGGCCGGCTTCGAGACCGAAATGCGGCTCGCCTGCCTGCATGGGAAGTGTAGCAATTTTCACCGAGGAATAGTGATTTCGCCGCTGGCGGGCCGCGCGGGCACAACGTGGGCGGAAATCCCACAGGGCCGGTGCCCACGCCCAGTGATGGGAAGTGCTTTCGGTTGGGGCGGTGTGTGTGATCTAGGTCAATGCGGTGTCTTGGTACTCGACCATTTCAGAGCAGGCAGATTGACGCGCCCGTCGCTGTGGGTTGCCGCGCGGGCGAGGTTGACCCGTTGAGGTCGCTCTTCTCGATCCGCCCACCCCGCGAACAGGTCCGTCGCCAGGCGGGCACGGGAGCAGCCGGGACAGAGGGTGTACCTCGTGCTAGAAGCCGACGCAGCCTTTACGTGCCTACCCTCGTCATTTCCCAGGATCTCGTCGGATGAGTGCCGACGAGACGTCGTCGCCCGGCGGCAAGATTCTTCTCCGCGCCACCTCCGCCGAGGCGGCCGGCGCCGGCCTGCGCGTGGCCGGACTGTCCGTGGTCGAGCGCAACTTGAAGCAGCTCTTCTCGCAGAAGAGGCAGGTGGTGGTGGCCAGCGACGGAACCTGCGCCTTGCCAAGAACGCTTCCGCCGGGCATCCATATACGCGCCATCGCAAGTGCAAAAGACCTCGACTCCTTGCGCGCCGAGCTCCAGGCGGCTGACGAGGCAGGCGCCGACGAGGTCCGCCTCGGCCGCGACTTCGCCAACGTGATGCGAGTGACGGATGAGCCTTCGCGCCGGCGCGCGGAGGATGCAGTGTTTGCGCAGCTCTTACGCGGCGACCTCGGGATCGTGGCCCGGCACCTGAACAAGCCGATCTCTTTTCGCATCACGCGCTACCTGCTCATTCGCCTGCCCGTGACACCGAACCAGGTGTCCGTGGCCGCGGCCCTGATTGGTCTTTGCGGCGCGGCACTGGTCGCGACCGGCCAGCGCTGGTGGATGATCGCCGGATTCTTTCTTGCCCACGCGCAGTCGGTGCTTGATGGCTGTGACGGCGAGCTGGCGCGCGTGCGTTTCCAACAGAGCAAGGTCGGCGAATGGCTCGACACCTTCATCGACGAGGGGCTCAACATCGCGCTCTTCGCGGCCACCGGCATGGGCGTATGGCGACAGACCGGCAGCACCCTGGCGCTCGCGGTCGGCCTCGGGGCGGCCTCGATCCACGTGTTCTACGATGGGGTGGCGTTGACCGAGTTGGCGCGCCAGGGGCAGGGGGGCGAGCTGATGCGGATCCGCTGGTGGCTGGCTGGCGGCATGGACATGAAGAATCGCACCGGCAAGAAGCGCGGCGATCTGGTGGTGATCGTCCACGGGCTGGTCCGGCGCGACTTCTTCGTGTTCGCCTTCTTGATTTACGCGCTTGCCGGTGTGCCCTTCCTCGCCCTGGCCCACGCCGCGATCATCGCGGTCGGCCAGATGGTGCTTGCCGTTGGCCAGGTCGTGTGGCGGCTCAGCCGGCGGTCGTAGCTTCGGTCGGCTTGCGGCGAAGCTGCCGCAGGTAGCCGGTGACCGATCCCAGGAGGCTGGACGGGCGATTGAACAACGCCGCGGTTTCAACGTAGCAGCGGTCGGGACACTGGGTGCAATTCTTGGGCGGCGGGCCGTAAAGCTTCGCCCCCTCGTGCATCGCGGCCGCCAGCGAGCCCGCCTTGAGTAGGTCGACCTTCACGTAGCCCTTGATCTCGCGGCAGGGGTAGGCAAGCCAACCTTTGAAGTCGACATGTGGCACCACGGTGGGCACGCAGGGAAAGCGCTTTCGATCGCGGGTCATGCGCAGGTAGAGCTCGGTGCCCGAGACGGGCAAGCCCTGGCGCTTGGCCGCGATCATGTCGTCGAGGAACGCCGGGAATTCGGGATCCGCGACCAGGTCGGGCGAGGGAACCGCGCCCACACCGCCTTGGATCACGGTCAGGTGTTGAATGGAAAAGTCCGCGCCCACGGAAAAGCAGTACTCCATCATCCGGCGCGCCTCGGCCACGCGGCCCGGCCTCACCACGGTGGTGACGGTGCACACGAACTTCGGGTTGGTCTTGCGCAGCGATGCAGCCCACGCAATGTTGTCGAGGAGCTGTTTCACCCGCTCGGGCTGCTTGGGCAGCTCCGGGTCGTCGCGACCCTCGGCAAGGCCATCCATGCTGATGACCAGGTTGTCGAGATATTTCGTGACGTCGGGCCGGGTGTGCAGGAGCAGCCCGTTGCTGTTCATCGCCAGGTAGAGAAACTTCTGCGCGCGGGCATACGCGAGCAACTCGACGATGTCTGGCCGCAGCAGCGGCTCGCCGCCTGTGAGATAGAGAGTTTCGCAGGCGTCGCGCAGGATGCGAATCAGGCGCTGCATGGTTTCTAGCGGCAGAACCTGACTGATGTAATCGCTGTTGCGATGCGCGCCGAAGTCCGCGCAGTAGGTGCAGCGCAGGTTACAAAGCGGGGTCAGATACAGCGTCGGCAGAATCGGATCGAAGAACACCGACCTGGTGAGCTTGGCGCGCGCGATGTTTTTCAGGCAGAGGCCGACGGTCTTCCACATGTGGGACGCATGTCTACTATATTCGGCGCCGGTTTGCCTCTGGCCACGTGCGTCCGATTCTTCCGCCACGGCCGTCCGAAAAGTTACTTTACACATAGACGGCATTATGTAAACTCTGTATTCATGGTTGATCGGCCCCTCTGGATTGAGCGGATCGCCCTAGCTTGGCGACAGGTGCCCATCGTCTGGCTCGCGGGACCGCGACGCGTGGGCAAGACTGTGCTCGCCAAGCAGATCGCGAACGCCCTCTTCCTCAACTGCGATTTGCCCAGCGTGGCCGAACGCCTCGCGGATCCGGAGTCTTTCTTTCGCAGCGTCGCAGAGCCCGTCATCGTCCTCGATGAGGTTCATCAGCTCGCCGACCCGAGCCGACTGCTCAAGATCGCGGCCGACGCCTTTCCGAAGCTCAAGATTCTGGCCACCGGATCATCCACTTTGGCCGCCACGCGCAAGTTCCGCGATAGCCTGGCCGGCCGGAAGCGCGTGGTGTCGCTGGTGCCGGTCCTTTATCAGGAACTGCCCCGCTTCGGCGTGCGGGACATGCGCCAGAGGCTCCAGCGGGGCGGACTTCCTTCGGTGCTCCTTGGCCAACACGATCGAGACGAGTTCTTTCGTGAGTGGCTCGATTCCTACTACGCTCGCGACGTGCAGGAGCTGTTCCACGTCGAGAAGCGTGCCGGCTTCCTGCGTGTGTTCGAGATCCTGCTCCGACAAAGCGGTGGTTTGCTCGACATTTCGCGAATCTCGGCGGAAAGCCAGATCAGCCGTCCCACCGTCATGAACTGGCTCGAAGTGTTTCAAGTGACCCAGACCGTTCGCGTTGTGAGACCTTACTCGGCCGGTGGCCGACGCGAGATCATCGCCCAGCCCAAGGTTTACGGCTTCGATACCGGTCTCGTGTGTCACGTGCGGGGCTGGGATGAGCTACGCACCGACGACTGCGGCGGCCTGTGGGAGAACCTGGTGATCGATGCGCTGGGAAGCGCAGGCGAGCCCGCCGTTCATTATTGGCGCGACAAGCAACACCGCGAGGTGGATCTTGTATTGCCTCGCAGTCGCCCAAATGTGGACGCCATCGAGTGCAAGTGGAATCCGAAAGCCTTCGAGCCGAGAGGCTTGCTCGCCTTCCGCGAACGCTACCCTCGGGGACGCAACTATGTTGCAAGTCCCATTGATGGTAGGCCCTACCAAAGGACGATCGCGGGCCTGGACGTGACCTTCCTGTCACCGACCGACTTGGCGGCCACCGTTGTCTCTCGCGATGGCTCGTGACGATCGTCGCATCTCGACTGGACGGCTCGACTCGTTGATAATGGTTCCACGCGATGCCAACCATGCACAAGCCCCGACAGGACTCTTCGGATTTTGCGCCCGCGGCCGGCGCCACTCGCCGCGATTTTCTCGGCATGGCGCTCGCGGGCTGCGCGGGTGGACTGTTCTCCGCCAGTTTCGCGGGCTGCGGCGGGACCAACGCGCGGACCGTGTGCAATCGGCGCGTGCGCGACGCTCACACCGGCGCGGTGCTGGCGCTCGCTGCCGCGCCTGCCGGAACCCTTCTGGCGTCGGGTGGAGAGGATGCGCTGATCAAGCTGTGGCAGCTCCCGGACGGGGCGTTGGTCAGCAGCCTGGCTGGCCACCTGGGCTCCGTCACTGCGGTTGCCATTTCGCCCGACGGAACTCTGCTCGCTTCCGCCGGCGTGGACGCGACCATCAAGCTGTGGAACCTGGCCGACGGCTCGCTGCGGACCAGCATCACGGGCCATGCGGGCGGCGTGACCTGCATCGCATTTTCCCCCGACGGCCGGATCCTGGCCTCGGGCGGTGCGGACGCGACGGTCAGGCTTTGGAATTCCGCCAACGGAAGCTCGCTCGTGCCGCCGCTGGCGGGGCACGCGCTGGGTGTGACGGCGCTCGCAATGAGCGCCGACGGGACCTACCTGGTGTCGGCCGCGCAGGACCTGACCTTCAGGTTGTGGTCGGTGGCCGACGGGAGCGCCATCGCGGCGATTCCAGTGGATGCGGCCATCACGGCGCTGGCGTTGAGCGCAGACGGAACCCTGATGGCTTCCGGCGGGGCAGGGGACGGCGTCACGCTGTGGACGATGCCCGCCAGCTCACCAGCCGGTGCCCTTGCGCCCATCAGCGGGTCGATCAGAGCCCTGGCAATGTCACCGGCCGAGACCACCCTCGCAAGTGGCGGCTCGGGCGGCGTGGTTCAGCTTTGGCGCCTTTCGAGCGGCAAAGAGGCGCACGAAATCCGCGATCACTCGGTCTCGGCCGATGCCTCGCTTGGCGCCGCGGCCAATTCCCCGGCCGCCGCCTCGGTCACCGCGCTGGCCGTCGTGCCACCTGCCGGAACTATGCTCATCACCGCCAGCGACGACCGGAGCATTCGCTTCTGGCAGCTCTCCGACGGCAAATACCTGGGCAGCGCCGACGATCCAGCGATGCCGCTGCACACGGTCGTGTCGTTCTCTTGTTAAGCGGTCAGTTCAGCGTGGCTGAAAACAGCAGCGAGGCGGCAACGGCTCCCATGCGGGCGTTGTAGTACGGCTCGGTCATGGTCGCCAGGTAGATCTGCCCCGCAATGCCAAGGCCCAAGTGGCGGGCAACCCACCATTCTTTGCCAACCGAGAACGACCCGCCGAAGCCGATGTCTGTGTCGTCGACCGGGTCCTGTGAATAGTGGTCGCTAAACGAGACCTTGGAAAAGGCCAGCGTGGCTGACAGGTACACGTTGGCCGGTTCCAGGTAGTAGGCGATGCCAGGGCCGAACCCATACAGCGTCACATCCAGTCCCGAAAGACCCACGGACTGTCCCGAGTCAGTCTCGTCAGCATTAAGTGCCGTCGTGCTCAGAACCTCGCCGAAGATGATCAGGTTGGGAGCGATCGCCAGGCCCAGCGCGCCGTTGAGGGTCAGGCCGAAACCCGAATAGACCCGCGTCGCGCCTCCAAAGTCTTCGGACGCATGGAGGTACCCAGGCCCGATGGTCACCCGCGCGAAGAATCCCAGGTGCGAAAACGGCGCATAATAGTAGGCGGGAGCGGGCTCGTAGCGCGGCGCCGGGCGGTATCGGGGCGGCGGCGGTGGGGGCGGGCCGTATTCTGGGCCGTAGTAGTACTGCGCAGTGGCGGCTGATTCGCCGAGCAGCAGTGCGCCACTTGCCAGCACCAACAGGCAAAGGTTTCGAAGGTATGGGCGCATGCGGATTTCCTCCTGGGATGTTGGACGGGTCGGGTGGGTCAGAGCGATGAACCCTGATTGGACGGCGATTCTAGCCCGCGCATTCACAGGCGCAGCCGAAGTTCCAGGACTTGCCGCAGATTCGAGACGATGGCGCGCAGGTTGTTGACTTTCGACTTGCCGCTCGTGCGAGGGCGCAGCGTAATGGGCAGGTGCTTGATGCGCGCGCCGCCCCGCTCGGCGCGCAGGATGAATTCCATCAGCACGGTCCATCCGCGACCGCGCGAGGTAAGAACCATTCCATCGAGCAGCGCGCGACGAAACATCACGATGCCTTGAAAGCGCGGAAAGTGCCCGAACAGGACCCGCAACAGCAGTCTCTCGCCGCGCGAAAGCAATCGGCCGGCCAGGGTATCGTGGCGTCCGGGCAGGGTGCCGAGAATCATGTCGGTGCCGTCGATGGCGTCGAGGTACTGCCCGATGATGCCGGCCGGGAACTGCCCGTCTGCGGGGAAGAAGGTCAAGAGCTCGCCGCGCGCCTCGGCGAACGCGGTCCGGTACACCCCGCCCAGCCCGCGATTTTCCTGATGATGCAGGATCCGCGTCCCGTCCAGCGTTTGCCCAAGCCGGTCCGCGATGGCGCTGCTGCCGTCCGAGCTGCCGTCGTCCACGATCAAAAGCTCGTACGCGCACCCCAGTCGGTCCAACTCGTGGTGGATTTCGCGCGCGACCGGTTCCAGGCTGGCTGCCTCGTTGTAGGTCATCAGCACGACGGAGACGTGTGGGGAGGACAGGGTTGTGGACATAGAGCTGCTGCGGTTCTGCGACGGGTCGCGGCCTTGTCTGGCGGCCGTGCCCAACCAGCATCACGCAGGTTGGCGTTGGCCGTCAATGGATCTGTGTCTACGTTAGGGACTTGATATTCTTACGAATGCTGCCGATGCTACGGTAGCCACGGAGGGACAGCATGCCGGCGTTGCGCTTTTCGTCTGCGATTCTTCTTGCCTGCGGCCTGATTGGATGCGGCCGACCCACGTCGCCCTTTTGCGCGAAGGGCCTCTACCCCGTGACGGAGCGCAGTCTGCCCGGCAAGACCTTGTGGTGCGAAAGCAAGGACCAGGCTCGCGCGCAGTGGATCGAATTTCACGCCGGAACCACGAAGCTGCGGCAGAGCTGTGCCTTCCACAACGGAAAGCCGGAAGGCTCGTTCACCGCCTGGCACCCCGAGGGGAGAGTCTGGGTGCAAGGGCAGTTCGCAAGCGGACAGAAGATCGGAAAGTGGAAGCAGTGGGATGCGAGCGGCGGCGAGGTCGCGGAAGGGGACTACTCCGGCGGCCGTCTGGTCGCTGGCGCACCGGTCGGCGCGGCAGCCGGTTGTGAGGCCGCCGCCGCACACTGAGCGCGGTGCTTCTCGACACCGCGCAATTCGCAAGAGTGGCCACGACTGCGCGGAATTGGCTGAGGCTGGCGCCGACGGTGGTGCGGAGCTACTTAGATGAGCCGGATCAGCTATCCGACGGGCACTGGGATCAAGACACGCTACGCCGCTGCAAGCAGGCACAAAGGAGTAGACCCGATGAAATCGAAGCTCGCCTCGACATTCCTCGTGACCGTGCTGGCGTTCGCCGGTTGCTCGAATCCGCAAACCGGGGGTGCCGGTGGCTCTAGCAGCGGCGGACGGACGAGCTCGGGCGGTAACGTCGGAACCGGCGGCAAGCCCAGTGAGGCAGGCAGCACGGGCTCGGGCGGTGCCACGAGCGCCGGCGGATCGAGCAGCGGGCCAGCCACTGGCGGAGCAGGTGGATCGGCCGGCGGCGGCGGCAAGCAAGGCGGCGCAGGCACAGGCGCGGGTGGCGATCACGTCACCGGCGGCAGCTCTAGCGGCGGGAGCTCGAGCGCCGGAGGCAAGGCTTCCGGCGGAAACACCGGTGTGGGCGGCCTGGGCTCCGGCGGCGCGATGGGAAGTGGCGGGGCAACCGGCGGCGGGGGCAGCGGCTCGAGCGGAAGCACCTCCGCGGGAGGAACCACGGGCGACGCCGCTGCAGGCGGCACCGGTGCGGGCGGCAGCGTGGCCAAGGGCGGCGCCGACGGCGGTGCCCCAGACGGTCGAGCCAGCGGTGGATCGGGCAGCGGCGGCTCAGGCACTGGCGGATCGTCCGGCGCAGGCGGCGGCGGTGGCGTTTCCAGCGCCTCGAACCTGCCGCCAGCGGGGGCCAGCGGCCAAGCTGCGCCGTCGGCAACCGGTACCAAGGTAACCGTGCTGGACTGGGCCGGTTTCAAGAGCGCGGTGTCTTTCACTTTCGACGATTCCAACCAGTCCCAGCTCGACAACTACGCAGCTCTGCAGGCGGAGAACGACAAAGGTAACAACGTCCGCTACACGTTCTATCTCATCACGGGCAAGAGCCAGTCGGGAAGCTATGGGCAAGCGCTGAAGGACGGACACGAGCTGGCCAACCACACGAAGAGCCACAGCTCAACCGCGACCACGTCGGATATCCAGGCGGCGCAAGACTACATCCAGAGCACGTACAAGGTCACCTCGTACGACATCGCCGCGCCCAACGGGGCGTCTTCGTACACGACGGTGGTTCCCCCGATGAACGAATTCCTCACCAATCGTAGCGCCGGCAACAGCGGCACTGGCGTTGCGGCGACTGACGACCCCGCCAGCAAGCAGTGGTCGCTTCCCTGCATTATTCCGAACACGGGTGCAGCAGCGTCGGCGATGGAGAGCTCCATCACCCAGTTGACCAACGGTGGGCGCTGGACCACGTTCCTGGTGCATGGTTTCAACACGCCGGCTTCCGATCAGTCCGAGGGTGCGTACCAACCCGTCAGCATCACGGAATTCACGACTGCCGTTAGTTGGGCCAAGACCCAGGGGACTATGTGGCTCGACACCGTCGAAAACGTGTCTGCGTACTGGATTGCCGAGTACCATTTCAACAAGCTCTCGCCGTCGACTTCCGGCTCGGACAAAGTCTGGACCTGGAAGACCTCGGACTTCAACAACCCGTACCCGGCGGGCAAGTTCCTGCGCGTGAAGACCGACGGCGGCACGCTCAAACAGGGCAGCACAACCCTGACCTGGAATGATCACGGCTACTACGAGGTCTCGCTCGACGCGGGCACGCTGACACTGTCTCCGTAACCCAACCGCCCGTTCGTGTCGCGGCATGTTGATCTTGCAACGTCGCTGCGATTGTAGGACTCTATTTATCGCGATGAGCCTAGAACAGCGACCGTGGCAGCCTATTGTCGGTAGCGCGACGTTCTTTCGCAGTCTTGTCGGCTGGTGCGCTCTTCTGGCTGGCCTTTCTGCGGCGGCGGCGCCCGCCAGGGCAGCCAGCGAGGAGAGTCGGGAGCGCGCGGCCAAGAAGGCGTGCCTGGCCGGTGACGCTGCCAAGGGTGTCGCCATCCTGGCCGAGCTATATGTGCGGACCAACGACCCTGTCTTCATCTTCAACCAGGGGCGCTGTTTCGAACAAAACGGCAAGTACGAAGAGGCCGTCATCCGATTTCGCGAATTCCAGCAGAAGAACCAGGACGCCGGCCACGGATCGGATCTCGAAGCGGACAGGCACATCGAAAAATGCCAGGCGTTGCTGGATGCCCAGAAGCAACGGGAGAAAGGCGTGCCGACCTCGCCGCCGACGCCGCCGCCATCCGTGCCGGCGGCGCCGGTCACCACCGTCGCACCGGCCGTGCCGTCCGCCGCCGCGCCCGTCGTTGCGCCACCGGCCGAGGCGCGCGAAGCTGCCGGGATATCGACCGAATCCCCTCAGATGATCGTCTTGGAGGCCCGGCCCGCGGTGGCGGGTTCCGGCCTGCGCATCGCGGGCATCGTCGTCGCGGCCGTCGGCGCGGCAGGAATCGCCACCGGCATCATGCTCAATCTAAAGGCGAACAGCCTCGCCAGCGACATCGAAACCGAGCTGCCCTATCAGCGCAGCCGCGAGAACACCCGCGCCAGCTACGAAACCTGGAGCTGGGTCAGCTACGGCGCGGGCGTCGCCTGCCTGGCCGGGGGCGCGGTTCTCTACTATCTCGGCTACTCGAAAGGCCGGCCGAGCCAGGTTGCATTGGTGCCGTCCGTAGCAGCGGGCTCAGTAGGCGGAACGCTGCAAGGAGCCTTCTGATGGAGCGGCGGCTCTTCTCTTCTGTGCGTCGTGTGATCCCCGCGCGGGCGATCGGCCAGTCCTTTCGCACGTTGCTGGCTGTCACAACCGCTGGGATTCTTGTTGGCTGCTTCCACCATCCCAAGCTGGATGTCGAAAGTTTGCCCTGCACCAGCGATGAGAACTGCCCGGTCGGGTCGACCTGCGATCCGCAGAAGGGCAAGTGCAGCCTCTCCGGTTCGTCGCCATTCGATGGCGGAGGAATCGACGGGATTGGCGGCTCCAGCTTCGAAGCGGGTTCGGATGAGGTACTACTACCGATCGACGGCTTGATGCCGGCGGACGCCAGGTCGGCCATCGATGGTACGTCCGCAATCGATGGACCTGTAGTCGAAGCCGGCCGCATCGACACAGACGCGCCCGGAACCTCATCCTACGACGCGGGTTCTGCCAGAAGCGCCGACTCGCTAGCCGACATACCTGCGACGGATTCGCCGGCCGGCGTGGGAGGAACTGGCGCAGGCGGGGAAATTTCCGGCAACGGCGGTGTACCGGGAACTGGGCCGACGGCCGGTGCCGGCGGAACGTCTGGCACGGCCGGCACGCGCGGGACCACTTCTACGACAGGCGGCGCCCCTGGAGTCGGTGGCGCGTACGCAATCGATGATGGTGGAGTGGGCGGATTAGGATCTGGCGGAACCGCAGAGGGAGGAAAGCCCAGCAACGGTGGCGCCGGGCCAGGTGGCGTCGGCGCTGGCGGTGCGAGTATCGCTGGAAGCGGCGGGTGGTCTGCGACCGGCGGCGTATCAGGATTCCCCGACGCCGCCGCTACCGGCGGAGGTTCCGGATCGGGTGGGAGTGTTGTCGGAAGCGGAGGAACAGGCGCCGGTGGAGCAACGGGAACGCCACCGGACCTTGAATCTTCGACTGCGACCCTCGACCTCGGCGATGCGCCAATGGGTGAATCGAGCGGCGAAGGAACCTTCACCCTCACCAACTTGGGCCAGCAGACCAGCGGCCCAATTCATCTCGCCTCGACGAGCCCTGACTTCGTGCTTGGCGGCACGGGTGACAATACCTGCATCTCCGATACGACCACCCTTGCCCAGAACGCCTCCTGCACGGTTCGGGTCGTGCTCACACCTGCGAGCACCGGCGCAAAGTCCGCCTTCATCACGTTCCAATCCAACCCAGGCAACAGCGGCCACGTATCGGTTTCCGGCACTGCTACACCGGGTGCCTTGCTGAGTGGGGGAACCACAACGGCGCTCTCCTTTCCCCTTGGTACCGTCGGCATCGCCGATCCCCCAACCAGTCTTACGGTCACCAATGTCGGACCCCGGAGCACCGGAGCCATCAGCGTGACCTCGGACAACCCCGATTTCTCGGTGCAGACCGGGTCCGTCGGAGACTGCGGCGGTGCCGAGCTTGCGCCCAATGGTACCTGCACAGTCCGCGTTGTTCTGACTCCGAGCATTTCGGGTTCTCTCACCGCCAAGATCTCCATTTCGGCCTCGCCTGGAGGCGTCGTGAGCGTAACGGCATCTGGATCAGCCTGCCCCGTCCTCGCCCATGACGACGGCACCGGATCCTGTCTACCGGCGGATTCGTGCGCAGCCGGTCTTCACAACAGCGGCACCGGTAGGTGTGTACCCAACCAAACCTGCCCCGCCAATCAACGGACCGACGACTCGGGAAACTGTGTGCCTGTCGCGGGAATCAATTGGGTCTACGGCAACATTCAGGCCAAGGCTGTCGCTCTCAGCGCTGACGGGAAGAAACTAGTCGCCGTCGGCACCCAGCACGTATATACGTCCACGAACTGGGGGCAGGACTGGAGCGAGCGACTGTTGCCGGCATCGGAAGATTGGCGTGGAGTCACGTCGTCGACCGATGGCGCGACTCTGGTCGTGCTCGGTACAAGTGGTGTCTATGCGTCGACAGATTCTGGCGCGAATTGGGCGCTCCAACAACCCCAGGCGCCCACGCCTCTCCCACGCAGCCTCTCAGGGGCTTCCGCTGATGGCAAGATAGTTGCCGGCAGCAGTCTATTAGTCCCCGGTGGTGGTTGTTCGAGTTCTGATGCACTCTTGTCGCGGGACATGGGGACGACCTGGAATCAGATGGAACCGGCATCCTCATGTGCCGTTATTGCGTTGTCGGCGGACGGCAGCCACATCTATTGGGTTGCGGGTACCACTGGTTTTCACGCTTCTGGCGACTCCGGAGCATCTTGGTCCGATACCACCACCGAACTACCCGACCATTCCGTTGTTTGCTCGGCCGACGGAGCCAAAGTTGCCTTGCTATCTGCCATGGGCAGCTACCTTTCGACCGACTACGGATCCAGCTGGACCAGTGGTTGGCCCGTGAACATGGGGAAATTGCTTGCTGGCTCTGCCGGGCTCAACGTTCTGATAGCTGGTGACTCTTCACCTAGTATTTCCACGAACTACGGCCAAAATTGGACGGTTCGATACTCGAGTCCGGCCAACGCCCTGGCTGTTTCCGCGTGCGGCAATACGGTGGTCGTTATCGACTCGACCACGAGCGCCGTTTACACCTCCACCGGCCCTGTTCCCTAGCCGCCTTCATCGACCGTCTCGGCCTTCTCCACCACCTCCGGCTTGACCAGCTCCAGTCTCTCAGCCAGCGTGTGCAGCGCTTTAGGCACGGGCTTTACTTGCTTCTGCAACCGAGCCAGGTGCTCCCACACAATCTCTTGCACTTTCCGCCAGTCATCGGTGGCTTGCATGGCGCCGGCTCGAACAGCCATGTCCAGCGCCAATCGCCAGTCGGGCTGGGGCGCGGGCTTCTGGGCGCCGAATCGGGCCTCCAAAAACATCGCCAGGGCGCGCGCGAGCAAGCCGGCCAGGGCGGCCTGCTCGCTGGTGGTGCAGGTGGCGAGCTTGTCAGCCACTTTCAGCAGCGCCTTGCAACCGGCGGCGTCGGCACAGTCCGCGGACATTCGTACCAGGGCGCCCAGGCGCAGGGCTTGGGCGGCGTCGTCGTCCAGGTCGTCGAGGCCAAGCCGGGCCTTGCCGATGCGGCACTCGAACCCTGCCTTGCCGTCGTGGGACGCGGCAAAGTCCAGGGTCGTGGTGGTGTCGTTGCGCCGATCGGTCACGGTCGCCTTGCCACGCAGCGATCGTGACGTTGCCGATACTCCCACACAGTTGGCGTTTACGGTGAAGCCGGGGACGTGACTCGCATCCGACGGCAGCGAGGCCAGGCATGAAAAAGCCGAGCGCGCCAAGGCCCGCTCGGGCGTGACCCGGTCCTTGCACGTGCGGACGAAGGCGTCGGCGCCGGTGCCGAGCTTGCGGTCGTTGCTGCGTGCGCTGGCCAAAGTGTCGACAAACGCCTTGCTGGGCGGTTTGCCCCCGAGCGCGGTCCACAGATCCATCGCGTGGGCGGCCCGGCGCATGGCGATGGCGGACTCGGTGCCGGCGATGTCATCGAAGAACCAAGCGCAGCTCGCGTACATGAGCAGCAGCGAGCGCTGCATTTCCATGAGCTGCAACGCCCGGGTAGAGGCCGCGCCCCGATCGCGCCGCAAGCTGGGTCGGCCGAGGGAACGCAGCTTCTGCTTGCGCGCGTCCGGCGCCTGGTCGGCCACCAGGCCGTACTCATCGCGTGCCTGCCAGGGATCGTCAAATAGGTCGCCGGCCACGTCCTCGAAGAACGGCTGGCTACGGTCGCGAAGCAGGTCGAGCGCCTTGCGGAGCGGGCCGCGCCAGGCTTGGCTGCTGCCCTTCACGTTGCTCATGCGGCAGCCGCAATCGCGCAACCAACGACCGAGGCCGTGCGAACAGCTCCAGGCCGTGCCCTCGCCGTTTGGTCCCGGACGCAGGCGCAATTCCCAGGTCGGAGGCGACTCGGCCAGGTATGCCCCCAGGTTCGTGACCTCCACCGCGTCGGCGGGTGCCGAAACGTTGACCGCGTAGGCGAGGGTGAGGTCGGCAAACTTCTTGTGATGGCCGTATAGCTCGCCGTCGGACGCGGCAAGCACCAGCGGCTTGTCTTCCACCTTGGATCGCTCGGCGGAACGGCGCATGGCCGCTAGGAAGCTAGCGGCGTCACGGGTGGCCGTGCCGAAGGCCAGGTCGCGCGAAAGCGGCCCGTCGAAAACCGCGATGGCGATGAATCGCCCCGAGCCGTCCGGGTGAAAGAAGCGATATGCACGACCGGTATCCACCGTGTCGGCGGTGACCGACTGCCAATCGGCGTCGGGCGGCCGGACCGCCTCGATCTGCTCGGGCGCGAGGATGGTGTATGCCACGTTGGCATCAATCAACGCCGCCAGGGTAGCCGGGTTGGCGGCCGTCTCGGGCAGCCACATGCCAGCAGCCGGGCGGCCGAAGCGAAGCTGGAAATCCTGAAGGCCCCAACGGATCTGGGTGCGCAGGTCGCGCTCGCATAGAAGCGGGGCGATGGCGTGGCCCCACACCTGCGCCATGGCCCCGCCCGCGGACAGTCGTTCCCGTTGCGCGACGTCGCCCTCCCGCATGCGCCGGATCACGTGGCTGTCGTGGCGGGCGATCCAGCGCGCCAGGGTAGGACCCAGGTTGAACGAGATGCTGGCGTAGTTGTTGACGATGGAGCCTATGTGGTTCTTGGAACCGTAGATGCGAGCGTAGGCGTTGGCGCGGTAGCACTCGGCCAGGATGCGCGTGTTCCAGTTCGGAAATGGCGCGGCGCTGGGCTCGCGGGGAACCTCGTCGGTCCAGGGATTCTCCCGCGGCGGCTGGTAAAAGTGCCCGTGAACTACGAGCACAATAGGCTTCGATTTTTTCATAGGGGTTGTGGAATCTACCGTGGGCGGCGCGCTTTTGCACGGCCGCGCGGCAGCCGAGCCCGCAGAGTCCCTCTCTGCGCCCTCCTACCCCTCCGCGCCCTCAATCTGTTTCAGAAATTCCGCGCTCTCGTCAACCAGGTGTCGCGCGCCTTGCCCACCACCGTGATGCCGCCCTGGCTGACGTGGTGGCGAACCGCATCGCGGGCCAGATCGTGGCCGATGTGGTCGCCGGGAGCCACACGCACGTTCTTGTCGATGATGGCGCGCTGGATGCGTGCGCCCTTGCCGACGTGGACGTTGTCGAAGAGAACGGAATCGCGTACCTCCGCGCCTTCGTCGACCCACACGTTGCGGCCGAGCACGCTGTCTTTCACGAATCCGCCCGCGATCACGCAGCCGCTCGACATGATCGACTGCACCAGCACGCCTCGCCGGCGATCGTCGTCGAACACCAGCTTCGACGGCGGGTCGGGGTGGTTCACGCTGACGATGGGCCATTCCCAGTTGTAGAGGTTGAAGTGCGGCACCACGTTCTTGAGGTCCATGTTGGCCTCGTAGTAAGCCTCGATGGTCCCGACGTCGCGCCAGTAGGCCAGCTCGCCCTTTTCGGTCACCCCCGGGATTCGGTTCTTGGAGAAGTCGTAGCAGTAGACCCGCCCAGTTTTGAGCAACGACGGCAGGATGTTCTTGCCGAAGTCGTGGTGCGTGTCCTGCTGCGAATCGGACTCGAGGGTATCGTGCAGGGGCAACGGTGCGAAGGTGTAGTTGCCCATCGACGCGAGCGCGCGGCTCGGGTCGCCGGGGATGGTCGTCACGTTGCTGGTGGGCTTCTCTTGGAATCCGATGACCCGGCCTTCGTCGTCGGTCTCGACGATACCAAATTGCGACGCCTCGGACACCGGCACCGGCAGGCATGCGATGGTGGCAAGCGCCGATTTGGCAATGTGAAAGTCCACCATCTGCCGGACGTTCATTTTGTAGACGTGGTCGGCGCCGAACACGACCACCACGTCAGGGCGAAAATCCTCCACTAGGTGGAAGTTCTGGTGGATCGAATCGGCGGTGCCGCGGTACCAGCTTTCACCCATGCGCATTTGGGCCGGCACGATGGTAACGAAGTCGGCGTGCGTGCTGCGGGTACCCCAGACATGCTGGACATGCTCGACCAGCGACTGAGCTTTGTACTGGGTAAGCACGTAGATGGCCCGGATGCCGGAGTTGTGCATGTTGGAGAGAACGAAATCGATGATTCGGTATCGGCCTCCAAAAGGCACGGCGGGCTTCGCGCGGTCGCGCGTCAGCGGGAAGAGACGTTCGCCCTTTCCACCGGCCATAATGAAGGCGAGTAAGCGTGGTTCATCCATGATCTTGGTCCGCCGCCATTATATCCCCGAATTGGTTCCGTGCCTTCTTTGTGCCACACTCTACCGACCATGACGCCGGCGGAAAAGCTCGCACAACAGCTCGACGAGCTGTCCATGAACATGTGGTGGGCCTGGAATCCGTCGGTCATCAAGCTGTTCCGCGATATCGACCGCCGGGGCTTTCACGATTCGAAGCACAACCCGCTGATGGTGGTGAAGCGCCTGTCGCCCGAACGGCTCCATGAGCTCGCCGGGGACGCGGCCTTGCGTGCGCGGGTGGACCGCGCCTACCGCGAATTGCGCGCGTACACGTCGCCGACCGCCAAAACCTGGGCGGAAACCCATGCGGCGCCGTTGCGGGTACGGCCGGTGGCGTATTTTTCTGCGGAATTCGGCATCCACGAGTCGTTGCCCATCTACAGTGGGGGCCTGGGCGTGCTGGCGGGCGACCATCTCAAGACGGCGTCGGATATGGGCGTGGCCCTGGTGGCGGTGGGTCTCTTCTATCGCGAGTCCTATTTCCGGCAGCACATCGACCGCGAGGGACAGCAGCACGCGAAGTACGAGAGCGCGCCGATCGATTACTTGCCGGTTACCCTGCGAACTGGACCTGACGGCAAACCCCTCGTCATCGACCTGCCGCTTGGACACGAACGGTTGCTCGCGCAGGTTTGGCAAGTCAACGTCGGGCGCAACCGGCTCCTCTTGCTCGACACCGACGTGGACGGCAACACCGATGAGAATCGCCGCCTGGCCGCGCGCCTTTACTTCGGCGATCAGCGCGTGCGCATCCGGCAAGAGCTCTTGCTGGGGGTGGGCGGCATCCGTGCCCTGCGCGCCTGCGGGATCGTTTGGAGTGGCCTGCACCTAAACGAAGGCCACAGCGCGTTCGCGACGCTGGAATACGCTCGCTTGCGGATGATCGAGACCGGACGCGCCTTTGCCGACGTGGCCCAGGACGTGGCGCAATCGACGGTCTTCACCACGCACACGCCAGTGGACGCCGGACACGATCGCTTTCCGCCTGCGCTGGTCGACGAGCACCTGGAACCGCTGCGGCTTTCGCTACGACTGTCGCGTCAGGAGTTTCTGGGGCTTGGCCGCGTGCGCCCCAGCGACGAGAACGAAGCGCTTTGCATGACCGTCCTGGCGTTCAAGATGTCTCGCTATGCGAACGCGGTGTCGTGCCTGCACGGCCGGGTCACGCGCAAGGCGTGGCAGGTGCTGTGGCCGCACCACCGCGAAGACGAAGTCCCGGTGGGGCACATCACGAATGGCGTTCATGCTCGTACCTGGCTCGCGCCAGCCATGCAGGATCTCTACAGCCGGCACATCGGCCCCGACTGGGCCGACAACCTGACCGAGCCCGAGATGTGGGCGCGCATCGAAGACGTGTCGGACGCGGAGTTGTGGGAAACCCATCGCACCTTGCGTGCGAATTTGGTGAACTTCGTCCGGCGCGAGGTGTCGGCGCAGCGTCGGGCCAACGGCCTTTCCGACGAGCTGGTAGAGGCCGCGGCGACCGCGCTCGATCCCGACGTCCTCACCATCGGGTTCGCGCGCCGGTTTGCAACCTACAAACGGGCCAATCTGCTCTTCACCGACGTGGAGCGACTGAAGCGAATCCTGTGCGACGAGGCACGACCGGTGCAGATCGTCTTCGCTGGCAAAGCACACCCGGCCGATCGACCGGGACAAGAGGTTCTCAAGACCGTGGTGCAGGCGAGCATCTCGCCCGCGCTTCGGTCGCGCATCGCCTTCGTCGAGGACTACGACATCAACATTGCCCGCCACCTCGTGCAAGGCGTGGACGTGTGGCTGAACACGCCCCGGCGGCCGCAAGAGGCCAGTGGGACGAGCGGCGAAAAGGTGCTGCTCAATGGTGGTCTCAACCTGTCGATCCTCGACGGCTGGTGGGCCGAGGCGTACGACGGGCAGAACGGCTTCGCCATCGGCAGTGGGGTTTCCCATGTGGACGTCGCGGAACAGGACCAGCGCGATGCCGAGTCGCTCTACCACGTGCTTGAGAACGAGGTCGTGCCACTCTATTACCAGCAGGACGAGCACGGCGTTCCCCAAGGCTGGGTGGCATACATCAAGCGTGCCATCCGCACCCTGGGTTGGCGTTTCAACACCGACCGCATGATGAGGGACTATGTAGTGGAATGCTACCTTCCTTCCGCCGGCGTCCACAGTTGCGCCATGCCGAGATACTGACCTCCGACTGTGCTGACACGCACGTGTCGCGGGCGTGGTGCCCGAGTTCGCGAGCGCCCTTCGCGCAAGGTGCTATCATGGCGCGGATGGGATTCGTCGGAAACCTTGCCTGGGCTTGGGGGCTCGCGCTGGTTTGTGGGAGCTTTTCCAATCCAGCCGTGGCTGCCGACGTTTCCACATCGGGCGCGCCTGCTCACCTCGCGCAAGCAGCCGAGTCTAACGCCACCTACACGCCGATTCGCAGGCCGGGCTCGCCGCAGCCGGCGCCGTCGTCGGCGCGCGCCGTACCGAGCTTGCAGAGGCAGTCCCAGCCCGCGCAAGTGGTGCAGCCGACGCCGTACTTGCCGCCATCGGCCTATGGGCAGTCGACCCCGTCCTATGCGCCGTATGCACCTGCCGCACCTCCGGCGCCGGCAACAACCATCGCGCCTTCGGTTCGTTACGCGCCCCCGACGTCGCCCGCGCCGACCGCTCCCGTAGGTTATCCGTCGCCGCAGGGTGGGGCGGCGGAGGGGGGGGCTTCCCCGACAGTCGCCAAGCGGGCGTTGCCGGTCAAGCGGCCCGGTCACAGTATGTTTGGGCTGGCGACCGATGTGGGAATGCCCGACGGTATCAATCTCGGTTTGGTGGTGGAGCCGGCGGATTGGGTCCGGCTTGGCGCTTCGGCGGGAACCAACACAGCTGCCCTCGACTACCGCGGTGGTCTGACCTTCGTTCCGGTGGGCTGGGGCCCCTCGTTTACGTTTGAATTCGGGCATTGCAATGTCGCCCCGGTGAACAGCGTGCTTGGGACCTTCTTCAACATATCGAGCTGGATCAAACCCTATGCGCAGGAGCTGGGTTACACCTACTTCAACGCGCATCTCGGTGTGGACATCCCCATCGGGAGGGTCGCCCTGTATTTGCACGGGGGCTACACGTATCTGATGGCCACGGTCCGCGGCCCGAATCCCGTGGTCGTCAGCCGCAACACGGCGGATCAGTCGCCGAGCATGACGGTGGAAGTGCCACAGGACGGCGAGGTTCATGCGCACACGCTGTCGGTCAAGCTGGGCATCATTTACATGTTCGGGGGGGGATCCTAGTGCCTCGTGGGCGCTCGCTGCTCTGCGGCCTGTGGGTGTTTGCGCTGCTCGGATGCTCGCCGATCGTCGACGGCAGCTTCTCCGATGTCCAGGTGACCCGCTTGGATATCGGAGTGCCAGCCGCACCCACCAGCGACCCCACCACAGTACACTTCCAATTCTCGTTTACCAGCGGCCAACTGGGCGCCACCACCAACCTCGAAGCGCAAAGTCAGATTCGATCGGCCAAGCTTGTGCGACTGCGGCTTACGGCGAAGACTGGAATATCCGATCTTTCCTTCATCCGCACCCTGCACGCCGTGGCCTTCATCCCGGCCAGCAAATCCACCACGACCGAGACCAACAAGCAGGTGGAAATCGCCGACTACGAGCAACGGGGAACGCCGGTGGTGGGACCGACGTTCGATGTTCCGCTGCCCGAGCCGGTGGACATCCTGCCGCTGCTCCGACCAAGCAAGACCGAGCCCGCCAAGATCGTGGTAAGCGCATACCTGGGCGGCACGCTGCCCATGGTCAGCTGGACCGTCGACGTACTGATGGATCTTTCGGTAGAGATCCATGAATAGCCGGATGCGCGTGCGGGATCCATAGCCGGATCCGGCCATCGGCCGCGGGCCTTTACGCGGCAGCGCTCGACGTGCGGCGGAATCCTGCCGCCGCGGGCTCGGGCTCGCGCTCGGCCTCGTCACCACCCAAGCGGGCCCACAGCTTCTTCAGTGCGCCAAGCTCGATCTGGCGGACGCGCTCACGGGTGAGCGAGAGCCGCATGGCGATCTCTTCCAGGGTCATGCCACCCTGCTCCGCCGCCTCCAGCGCACAGGCCTCGCGTATGACCGGCAGATGCGCCTCGGCCGGCTTTGCGCCACGGCTGTCTCTCCGCTCGGCGGTCAAGTTGAAGCGACACACCGCGTGCGGGCAGGGGCCGGGAAGCTTGCGGCAAGCACCACGCGTGATTTTGTAGATGTTGATGCGAAGCTCGTCTGCCATGGGACACGTCCTTGTCTGTCTGGAGTTTGGTCGGTTGCAAAAGCGCGGTCACCGTCGTCTCGGCAGAAGCTGGCGGGAGCTTTAGCGGCTTTCTCTTTAAATTCGGTGTGTTAGCTCGCCCACCTTGCGTACGAATGCAACCAACAAGGTTGCGACATCGTTGCAGGCGGTGCCAGCGACGGGATGCCGAGACTGCGGGTGGGCGTCGCTATTGGTTGGACTTTTCAGGTAGCGCCACCTGAATTTTAGTCCTTCTCGCGAAAATCAACAAGGCTGCGATGCCAATCACCACGGCGAACCACAGAGTGCAGAGGCGAGTCACAAAGGTCGCGGCTGCGGCCACGCTGCGTCCACAGCCGTGGCCCAACTCGCCAAGCATGGCCAACATGCCGGCCTCGGTGACGCCCAGCCCGCCAGGCAGGAAGGAAAGCGCGCCAGCGATGGTCATGGAAGCGTAGATGAAGGTGGCGGCCTGAATGCCGACCGTCGCGCCCGCAAATCCGTGCACCACGGCCCAGAAGGCGGTGCATTCGAAGAACCAGCTCACGGTGGAAAGCGCGACACCGAGCGCAAGCGGCGCGGGACGCAGCAGGGCGGCCGTGGTCCGGTAGGCTTCTTCAAGCTTAGGCGTGACCTTGCGCAGGCCGGGCATCTTAGCGAGCACGCGAAGAAAGAACATGGCGATCGGCTCGACCGAGATCACCACCAGCCCGAACACGATGAGGCCTGCTCCGATGACGAGAAAGCGCGGATCGGCCTCGTAGGTGAAAATGCCGACACAGGCGAGCAGCAGCAGGCCCATGAGATCCGTCAGTCGTTCCGCAACCACGATGGGCGCGGTACGGGCCGCCGCGATGCCGTGTGACTCGCGCAGGAGCAGCGCCTTCACCACTTCGCCGAGCTTGCCCGGCGTGACGGTGAGCGAGAAGCCGCCCAGGAACACGAGGAAACTGTGACCGGCGGGCACGGAAAGCCCCAGCACCTTGAGGTAGTAGTGCCAGCGCCCGAAGCGGACCAGGTAGTTGAGAAAGGCCAGGCCAAGCGCGCCGGCCGCAATGGACCACCTGAAGTCCGCCAGCGCGCGGCCCACGCTGCGCGCGTCCGCCCAGATGGAAAAGCCGACGTAGACCGCGACCCCGGCGGCAACCCCGAGGATGACCCGCACAAGCAGCTTTTTCACGGCGGAACCTTAGCAGCCCGTGGCGAAAGTCTCCACATCGCCGTTCGGGCGGGTTAAGCCTCGCTGCCTTGATCGCGAAGTTTTTCGATGCGCTTCCGTTCGTTGTGGTCGAGCGCGCGTTTGCGCAGCCGGATACTCTTGGGGGTGACCTCGACCAGCTCGTCTTCGTTGATCATCTCGAGCGCGGCTTCCAGGCTCAGCACGATGGGCGGGGTCAGGAACAGCTTTTCGTCCGCGGCGGTGGTGCGGATGTTGGTCAGCTTCTTCGCGCGCGACGGGTTCACGATGAGGTCGTTATCACGCGCGTGCAGACCGAGGATCTGCCCGCCGTAGACCGGCACGCCGGGGCCCATGAACAGCGAGCCGCGCTCTTGTAGATAGAAGAGGCCGTAGGTGTTGGTCGTGCCGGGATCCTGCACCACCAGCACGCCATTGGCGCGCGCCTTGAAGACGCCGGCGTAAGGGCCGTAGTGGCTGTAGTTGTGGTGCATGATGCCGGTGCCGCGCGTGTCGGTAAGGAATTGCGACCGGTAGCCGATGAGCCCGCGCGACGGCATGGCGTATTCCAGGCGCATACGACCTTCGCCCTCGGGCTTCATCTCTTGCATGCGTCCGCCGCGGCGGCCGAGCTCTTCGATGACCGGGCCGGTGTACTTCTCGTCCACGTCGATGACCACGTCCTCGTAAGGTTCAAGCTTTTCGCCCGCCGGGCCTTCCTTGAAGATGACCTGCGGCTGCGACACCATCAGCTCGTAGCCTTCGCGGCGCATGGTCTCGATGAGCACCGACAGGTGCAGCTCCCCGCGCCCCAGGACCTCGAAAGTGTCGGGCGACTCGGTCTCCTCCACGCGCAGGGCGACGTTCGACTTGAGCTCCTTGAAAAGGCGCTCGCGCAGATTGCGCGAGGTCACGAACTTGCCTTCCTTGCCGGAGAACGGGCCATTGTTCGAGATGAACTGCATCTTCACCGTCGGCTCTTCGATTTCGAGCAGCGGCAAAACCACGGGTCGTCCGATCTCAGTGATGGTTTCGCCGACGGTGAGATCCTGCATACCGGTGATGGCACAGATGTCGCCCGCGATCGCCTCCGACAGCTCGAATCGCTTGAGCGACTGGTAGCCAAGGATCTTGGCCACGCGGAACTCTTCGCGCTTGCTGTCACGGTGCACGCAAAGCACGCGGTCGCCCTGGCGCACCCGGCCCGACAGCATGCGGCCGATGGCCACGTAGCCGAGATAGTCGTCGTAGTCGAGCGTCGCCACGTGCATGGCCAGCGGTCCGTCCACGTCGGCGGCCGGGGGCTCGACCGCTTCGACGATCAGATCGAGCAGCGGTGAGAGATCCTTGCGCTCGTCGGTGAGGTGGCGGACGGAGTAGCCCTCGCGGCCCGAGGCGTAGATGACGGGGAAGTCGAGCTGCTCGTCGTTGGCGCCGAGAGCGCAGAACAGATCGAAGGTGTCGTTGACCGCGCCGTCAGGATCGCAGCCGACGCGGTCGATCTTGTTGACCACTAGAATGGGACGCAGGCCGAGAGCCAACGCCTTGCGGGTCACGAAGCGCGTTTGCGGCATTGGCCCCTCGAACGCATCGACCAGCAGCAGCACCGAGTCGACCATCTTCAGCACGCGTTCCACCTCGCCGCCGAAGTCGGCGTGGCCGGGGGTATCCACAATGTTGATGCGGATCCCTTTCCAGGTGATGGCGGTGAACTTGGCCAAAATGGTGATGCCGCGCTCGCGTTCCAGATCGTTGGAATCCATCGCGCAGTCGGCGAGCACCTCGCCAACGCGGAAGTTTCCGGCCTGGCGAAGGAAGCCGTCTACCAGGGTAGTCTTGCCGTGATCGACGTGGGCGATGATTGCAATGTTTCGGACGTCGCTCCGGCGAGGAGCGGCGTCAGACGTGGAATTGGTCGGGGAATCGGAGCTAGTCATACGGGCGGGGAGACATAGCACGAAGTCGAGCTATGCGCCTGCCTTCGTATTGCGCTACGCTTGCGGCCGTGTCTGGCCGGGAGCTTGGCGAAATAAGTGACGAAGCGAAGGGCGTCCTTTTGGCCTTGGCCGTGCCGGAGGAAGGCGAGGCGGCGCTTGCGGGTTTGGCCGGCGCAAACCGGGAAGAATGCCTCAACGCGTGGCGTGGACTTGGGCGGCTTGGCCAGGCTGCGCGAAATGCGCAGCTGACTGCTTGGCGAGAAAAGGCCACGAACGGACTGCCCGACGGCCTGGTTCGCCTGCACCCGAGCTGGATCGAAGATGCGCTTGCTGGCGAGCCGCTCGGCCTCTTGCGCTACTTTCTCGATCGACTACCCGAGGCGCTTCGCCCATCCATCGAAAAGCTGATGCGCACGGCTGAAGGGGACAGCCAGGTAGCAAGCATCGATCCGGCCCTCGGCCGCCAAGTCGAGCGCATTGCTTTCGCAAGCCTCGCCCCGCTTTGCGAAAGTGCCGGCGGCCCGCTTGCAACGCGGCTCGGCGGGCTGAGCTTTGAGGAGCTCCAGGCTGAAGTCACCCGCCAGGGCGCTCGCACGCTCGGCCGTTCGCTCGCAGGAGCGGACGCGGGCATGCGGGCGCGCGCGATGGCCCTTGCCGGTGAGCCCTGGGCGAGCGTGATGGCCGAGGCGTTCCAGGAAGAAACCTCCGCCAGCCAGCGCAGGGCTGCGATGTTGCATGCTGCGGGGAACGTGCGGGCCTCGGCTTACTCGAGAGCGGATCGTCTGCTTCGCATCGGGCTTGCCGTGTTGAAGGCGGAGCTGGCGGCAGAGGGCAGAGAATCGATCCTTCGCGTGGCGGGGCGACTACCGGCCAAGCTTGGTAGGCGGTTGCTGCAAGAGTGACTTTTGCGTGTGTGTTCTCTCCAGTTGGTCTCGCTCCAGCGGGATGATAAAGGATCCTTATGGGCTACATCGTGAAAGCGAAGCTGGCGGCCGATCGCGCAGCCCATGCGCAGGTGGACACGGACTCACTCGCGGCCGAAGTGACCGAGGTACTGCTTGCGGCGCGAATCGCTGCCGAGGCGGAGCGGGCGGCGGCCAAGAACGCGGCTGTCACGCTGGCGCGCAAGATGGCGGAGAAGATCATCGGACATGCTGTGGACCTCGACCCGACCGTGATGGCGGGCATCGCCAGCCAGGCGCTGGTGGCCAGTCGAGCGCGCGGAGCCAGCGTGGTCCTGCGGGTTCATCCCGACGACCTGGCCGCGGTGGCGGAAGGTGGTTCGCGCTGGCAGACCGGCAAGGATTCGCCGACCACGATTCAGATCGTCGCGGACGCCGCCGTCGGTCGCTACGGCTGCGTGGTGGAAACGCCGGTCGGGCGGGTGGATGCGCGACTTAGGACCCAACTCGACGCCCTGGAACGGGTGCTGGGCGGCAGTCCAGGCAAGGCCGGCTAGCAAGGAGGAAGCGTGCGCGAAGAAGACCAGCCCGTGACTTTCGAGATCGCGGAAGCACTGCAGGCGCTCGAGCACGCGAATCCGCTTCGAATGTCCGGCCGAGTGACCGAAGTGGTCGGACTGGTGGTGCGCGCGACGGTGCCCAGGGCGCGTATCGGGGAGCTTGTCACGCTGGACTCGGGCCTTGCCGGGGAATCAGGCCTGCAGGCCGAGGTGGTCGGTTTTCACGGCGAGGAGGTCGTGCTGATGCCGCTGGGGTCGCTGGTGGGCGTCGGCCCGGACGCGCTCGCGAACCCCACCGGGCGGCGTCTGTCGGTCGAGGTTGGCGAGGGGCTGCTCGGGCGGGTGCTTGACGGGCTTGGCCAGCCCATGGACGGCTGCGGCCCGATTGCGGGAACGACCGAGGACTGGGCCGTGGAACGGAACGCGCCGGATCCTCTGCTCAGGCGGCGCATTACGCGTCCGCTCGCACTGGGCGTGCGTGCAATCGATGCATTCATGACCGTCGGGGAGGGACAGCGGATCGGGCTTTTCGCCGGGTCGGGCGTGGGCAAGTCGCTCTTGCTCGGCCAGCTCGCCCGCCAGGCCGAGGCCGACGTAAACGTGATCTGCCTGGTCGGCGAGCGCGGGCGCGAGGTAAACGAGTTTCTGGAGGATGCTCTCGGCCCCGAGGGTCGCGCTCGCTCGGTGGTGGTGTGCGCGACCAGCGATGCGCCCAGCTTGGTGCGTTTGCGCTCTGCATTCGTCGCGACCGCCATCGCGGAATGGTTTCGCGAACGCGGCCAGCGCGTGCTTTTGATGATGGATTCGCTGACACGGTTCGCGCGCGCCCAACGCGAGGTCGGGCTGGCTGCGGGTGAATTGCCGGTGCGGCAGGGCTATCCACCAAGCGTGTTCGCGATGCTGCCGCAATTGCTCGAACGAGCTGGAAACTGCGATCGGGGATCGATCACCGCGATCTACACCGTGCTGGTGGCCGGCGGTGATATGGAAGAGCCCATCGCGGACGAGACGCGCGCGGTGCTCGACGGGCACATCGTGCTTTCGCGCCCGCTGGCCGAGCGGAATCATTGGCCGGCCATCGATATCTTGTCGTCGCTTTCGCGGGTGATGGGCTTCGTGGCGGACGCCGAACATCAGGCCGCTGCCGGGCGGGTGCGCGAAATCATTGCCACGTACGAGCAGAAGCGCGACCTGATCTCCATCGGCGCATACAAGACCGGCAGCGATGCGCGCGTGGACCGCGCGGTGGCGAAGATCGACGCCATCGAGGCCTTTCTGCGCCAGGACCTGCGTGAGAATTCTTCGCCGGAGGAGACCCGCAGACGGCTCCTGGCGCTGCTATAACAAGCGGAGGAGCACCCATGAGCGACTGTTTGTTTTGCAAGATTCGCGACGGCCAGATCTCGGCAACCATCACCTATCGCGATGAGGATGTGATCGCGTTCAAGGACATCGGGCCGAAAGCGCCCTTCCACCAACTCGTGATCCCCACCCAGCACATCGCCAGCCTGGCCGAGGCCAAATCCGACCATGCGGCCCTACTCGGCAAGCTGCTGGTGGTTGGCAGCGAGCTGGCCTCGGCGGCCGGCTACCGCGAGCGCGGCTTTCGCGTGGTGATGAACGCGGGCCCCGACGCTGGCCAGAGCGTCGGTCACGTGCACCTGCACGTGCTTGCCGGTCGCGAGCTCGCCTGGCCGCCCGGCTAGAGGTTCAGGTCGAGCACGAACGGGTTGTCGGGATTGGTCTGGCTGAAGTTGTTCGGGTCCTGGCTGGAGTACAGGCTCAGATACGGCGAATAGGTCTGCACCTGGATCGTCTTCTTCTGATAGTCCAACTGGACCACGCGCAGGTAGCCGTAGCCAAAGTTCGCGCCGGCGAGCCATTGGTAGTCGGATAGAATCTCATGCACGTGGGTGCCGTCTGGGCGTGTACTGGTCGCGTGTGCCCAACCGGTCTGGTGGCCGCAGAACACCAGCTTGACGTTCGGGTTCGGCACCACCAGCTTCTGCCACATGGCTTCGCCGTCGTTGATTCCCTCCGAAGCAGAGTAGCTGTAGTACTGCGGGTTCCAGTACTGGTAGGTGGTCGCGTTGGGATCGCTGCCGCCGACATTGATGTTGTAGCGAGTACCGTCAGAGTAGAGGTAGAGGTGGGTGACCAGGATCGCGGGATAGTTGGCGTAGGTTCTGAGCACCGTGTTTGCCCAATTGATTACCGAATCACGAGGGGCAAACTCGAGCCCGAGGACCAGCCACTTCTGCGGCCCGATGTCGATGAGCGCGTAACTGTTCTCGATCTGTCCGGGCTTCATGGTGCCCGAGATCCACGGCATGCTGGCCGGCGAGAAATAGTTGTCGATCGCGGAGGCGCGGGCTGCGGTGCTATAGTCGTGGTTTCCGGGAACCACCACGTAGGGCACCACCTTGTCGAGCACCCGCATGGCCGGGTTGGCCACGGTCCACTCGTTCGCATAGGCGTCGTGTTCGACGATGTCACCGACGTGCAGAACCGCTGCGATGTTCAATGCAGCCTTCTGTGCGACGATCCAGTCCGTCTGTCCGTTGAAGACGTCCGGGTAGGTGAGGGCATAGTACTGCGTATCAGGCAGCACGACGATGGTGGCGGTCGACTGCTCAGACGACACAGCGTCCGCTCCTCCGTCCGGCGGCGGGGTGCCCATTGCGTCTGCCGACGGGCCAGCGTCAGGACCGGCTCCGCCGTCGAACGGCGCGGCGGCAACACTGTCGGTTCGACCGATTTCTGGGCCGGCCTGTAGCGCATCGGTGAGCGTCGCGGTGTCAACCGCGCCGACGTCTCCCACAGCGGCGGGCGCATCCGATCCCGGCGCAGCGTCGGGGCTCGCCGCAGGCACATCGGGCGCTACCGCGGCATCGCTTGGCGTGGCTGAGTCGCCGCAGCCAGCGGCGAGAAACGAGAGCAGGAGCGCGGGCGATGCGAGGCGAAGGATTGATTGAGCGCGAAGCATTGACCCAATTATGTCCCATCTGCCGGCTCTCGCGGGAGGAATTGCTTTGAGATGGAGCTCTGGTGTGACGGTCTCGAAGTGCCGTTTCAACCCCAACCCCCGCTTCGCTAGGCTGCGCGGCGCGAGGGGCCGTAGATGCTGTGATTAGTCATCGTCTGTGCGGTCTGTCACGGCTGGCGCGGGGGGCACGAATACGCCCGCGGGCGGCCGTCGTTCTTCGACCGATTCCACCACAAAGGCCTGCCGTCCTTGCGGGTCGGTGATCTCCAGCGGAAGTCGAAGGCGCGCCGACCAGCAGAAGGTGAACGCACGACCGTCGCCGCGCACGACTCGATAGGGTTGGCAAACCGTACCGGACACCCGCTTCGGCCGGCCGCCTTTCACGAGCTCGAAGCTTCCGGCGGGCCTGACCAGGACGTAGGCGAGCTCGCTCCACGCCTCGATGTGGCCGGCCCGAAGCAGCGCCCCTTCGTCACCGCGAACCACGCGTCCCGCCCGCTTGTCGACCAGCACCGTCGATAGACCGTCCAGACTCCGAGTCGCGTACAAATCGAGGATTCCGTCTGACGATCGCCGTAGCCGCTCTTTATCGCGCCAGGCTTCCACGCTATGAGGCTGCCCGGATCGATCCATTGAACGCGCACGGTAGTGGATGGTCTTGGTCTGGTCTTTTCGCGGGAAAAGAGTGGACTGCCAATCCGATGCTCCCGCTGGGGCGACGGCCAGCAGAATCGCCACGGCTGAGATGGCGGACGCCCATCGCTTCATTGCCTGGTTGCCTTGGCCGAGTCGAAGTACCGATAGGTCTTACCCCCGACGGCGACGTCCTTGACCTTCAACGCGAAGTTGTAACTGGTTTTCTCGGTGTCGGCGATGTTGGTGGGCTGAATCATCGCCAATCCGGTGGCGGGTGCGGTCGGCGTGAGGGTCGACGGCGTTACGGTGTAATCGGCCGACATCCTGCCGCCCAGCAAGGCCTCGTCAAGCGGCCGGCCCGCGGCGGACGGCAGTGACAGACCGAGAACTGCCGCCACGGTTGGCGCCACGTCCACGTTGCCCGACGGCAGCGTGTCTTGCATGGCCGTCTTGAAGCGCGGGCCGGACGCCACCAGCGTGTTGTGGACGTCGACGGGGCTGAAGCTTCCGTGCATGCCGCGGTTGTTCTGGGCGCTCTCGAATTCGATGCCCTTCATGCCCTGCACGACCGCGCTTTCGTCGTAGTCGTAGCTGGCAATGATGTCCGGGGTTCTCCCGGCGTGGCTATCCAGGTTGACGGCATCCAGCGAGATTGTTCCCGGTAGGCTGCCGTAGCTCGCGGCCACGAAGATGGCGCCAAGCTCCTCGCGGCTTTGCAGGAGCTTCACCGCGTTCGCCACGGTCGCGGCGTCGTGGTCGGGGACGTACAGGTACTCGCTGCCGCCGTTGGCGGCGATGACGATGGCCTTGGCGGGCAGGGGTCCTGCGGGAACGCGGTAGTTGGGGGTGCTGTAGCGTCCGCCCACCGCACCGCAGATACTGCCGTCAGCATCCACCAGCGTCGGATAGAGCGATGTGCCGGCGGCCGTGATTCCCGACATCACGGGATCCCAGGTGCAGCCCACGCCGTCATAGGCGACGAATCCAGCCTGGGTCAGAAGCTGCGCGAGGCGGACGTCTCCTGATACCGAGAATCCGTTCGGATCCGGATCGCCCATGCTGTTGTTGCCGGCGGCATCGGATTTCACCGCGCGCAGCGGGAAGAGGCTCGGCGGGCCGGAAACGCTGCTGTGCCCGTGATCGGAGACCACGATGACATCGGTGGAGGCGGCGATTCCCAGCGTGGCGAGCTTGTCGAGCAGCATGCCCAGCAACTGGTCCTGCGACCTCAGGGCGTCCTGATAGTTCGCGGTTCCCGGACCGTAGGCATGCTCGGTCGAGTCGGGATTGCGGAACCAGATCAGCGTCAGGTCGGGATTCTTCTTCGCCAGAATGGCGTCGAGGTAGATGCCCATCATGTAGCTGTTGGCCTTGTCGTAGGGCGAGCCGCTGTGGTCGGTCGGATCCGAGGTGGACTGGTCGGATAGATTCTTGCGTCCCGGCGCTCCCGTCGGATCGCCGTTGGTCGTCGTAAGCGTCACGGAGCCGGCGGAGTACGCGTTGGGCGTGAGCCTGGGCAGGGCGTAGCCATCCGCCTGGACCTCCTCGGCGAAAGCCAGCGGATAGGCGAATTTCTCGTCGAGGATGTAGCCACCTTCGCCAATGTCTTGCAGGAAGGCGGCGCCGCTCTTGCCGACCGCCGCGGTGACCAGGCCGGCTTTCTGCGCCGCCTGAAACAGGGTGCCGACGAGCAGCAGCTTGCCCCCGTAGTAGGTCTGCAAGTCGAGCAGGATGCCGTAGTCCTCCGTGAACACCGGCTGATTGAAATCCACCGTGCCGCCCGCGCTGTCCTTGCCGGTGGGCCCTTCCTGCCAGAGGGTGTTGCCGTAAAAGCCTGTGCCTGCCGGAAAATTACCGGTCGCGAAGCTGGCCGAGTTCATCATCGTGAAGGTCGGATAGGTCGCGTGGTTGTCGGCAAACCATACGCCTTGGGCAGCCATGGCGGCCAGGCGGGGCGTGTTCGTGGTGTCCACCGAGTCCGGACGCAGCCCATCCCACACGAAGATGATGACTCGCTTCGGTAGAGCCGCCTGCGCGTCCACCGCAGCCGGACCGCCGCCCGCATCCAACGAGGTGGCGCCCGCATCGGGCTCATTCGCGGGTGTGTCGGCAGCTTGGGCATCCCGAGGCAGCTTGGTTGCCCCGCTGTCCGCGCAGCCGACCCCCACCAACAGAACGGCAAGGGTGTAAAACAGACTCCGGGTGGTTCGGCGCATGAATTCTCCTTAGGTTGGGAATGGAAGCCCTGGGAGGGCCCATTCATTCGCAGGAGAATCCCAGCAGGATCTTGGGGACGATCTGCAACGATTGAGCAACAGATCGTTGACGTTTTCAGACAGGCGGCGCGCTCGTGCCCAACGCGTCGCTTTTCAATCGATAGAGCACCTGTCCAGCCTCCTCGACGACCAAGGTGTCGTCGTCTTTGCGCCAGGCATCCACGTCGATCTGGCCGATATCGCGGTAACCCAAGTTGATGGCGCGGCAGGTGTTTTGTGGAATGCTGGTGGCCAGGGTGACTTCGACGCGCGGCCGCTCCACGCTTGCCTCGAAGCTGCCGACCCCCTTGACGTTGGTAGAATGCGCCAGAATCAGCTTCGATTCGTGCGCGAAGCGATCCCACTGGTTCACGTAGTAGTCGCGCACGTGATAGCCAACCCGGGCGATGGCCTGACCGTGCACGAAGGACACGTCCTTCACGTGACCGCCGTGGATCACCAGCTCGCCGCCCTCGGCCACGATGGGTTCGAGCTTGTACATGGCCTTGCCCGCGACCCAAACGTCTTCGTAGATGGGTGGCGTCAGGCCGAGCACGCGCTTGTAGGGCCGGTCGAGGTAGCGGATGTGAAGCTTTGCCGAATAGTCAGCCGCGCGCGACCAAGCGGCTTCCGGCGGCCCGCCGAAGAGGCAGGCGAGCTCGTGGCGGTCGTCGACCGCGAACGCGAAACAGGTGCGAGGGACGGGCAGGAGCTTCACCACGCGGTCGATGACCCTGCGGGTGGGCGTGTCCTTCACACCGTTGATGGCCGGGTTGGTGATGACCGCCGCCAGCCAGTGGAACTTTTCCACCACGTCGAGGCCCGCGATGCCGGGAAAGAAATATTTGTTCCCGCCGGCAAATCCCATCGCCTCATGCGGAACCACTGGCGAGACGATGAGGATGTGGTCGTAGTCGAGCACACGACGGTTGATGGTGACGGGAATGTCGGCGGAGAACAGACCCTGGGTGAGGCCGTGAGCTTCTTCGCCCGCCAGGGTTCCCAGCGACACCAGCTCGTCAAGCTTGGTGTGGTCGTGGTTGAAGAGGCGCACGCGCGAGTAGCGCTGCCGGTGGTCCGACGCGCTGATGCCGATGTGCCGATACAGGCGCTCCGGCTCCATGGGCGCGTGGGTCCCCGTCGCCACCATGTAGTCGAGCATGCGCACGCGGCCAAGCAGGGAATCGCCCAGAATTCGGAAGAATAGGCCGATGGGCGCGTGCCGCGTGTGATCGGGAATCAGGACCAGCACCCGCTTGCCGTCGAGTGGTAGGCGCGCGAGGGTTTCTTCGCAGATCTGCTCGATCTCGATGGGGGTTAGCGCCCGATCGAAAGAGCCGCGGCCGACGACGTTTGACATGCTGTCGTCCTCGCCGGGCTATGCGTTCCACTGGGTGTGGAAGGTTCCCGGCTTGTCCACGCGACGGTAGGTGTGGGCGCCGAAGAAATCGCGTTGCGCTTGCAGCAGGTTCGCCGGCAGCGTCGCCGAACGATAACCGTCGTAGTAGCTGAGCGCGCTGGCGAAGGCGGGCACAGGCACGCCGCTGTCCACCGCCAGCGCAACCACCTTGCGCCAGGCGGGCTGGTGGCTGGCGATGATCCCCGCGAAGTGCTCGTCGAGCAGCAGATTGGCGAGGTTCGGGTTGCGGTCGTAGGCCTCTTTGATCTTGCCCAGGAATTGCGCGCGGATGATGCACCCGGCGCGCCACAGCGACGAGATGGTGCCGTATCGGAGCGACCACTTGTATTCCTCGTCCGCTTTGCGCAGAAGCTGGAAGCCTTGCGCGTAGGAGCAAATCTTGGAGCAGAACAGCGCCTTACCGATCATTTCCAGGTAGTCGGCCCGGTTGCCGGAGAAAGTCGGCGACGGACCCTTCAGCACCGCCGAGGCGGCGACCCGCTCCTGCTTGAGCGCGCTCACGGTCCGCGCGAAGACCGCGTCCGTGATGGTCGGCGCCGGGACGCCGAGATCGAGGGAGATCTGCCCGGTCCACTTGCCGGTGCCCTTCTGCTCGGCGGTGTCGAGGATGACGTGCACCATCGGCTTGCCAGTATCTGGATCCTTGCGCGCGAGAATTTCCGCGCTGATGCCCACCAGGTAGCTCGACAGCTCGCCCTTGTTCCAGTCGGCGAAGACCCTGCTGCACTCGTCGGGCGCCATGCCGAGGACCTTTTCCATCAGCCAGTACGCCTCGCAGATCATCTGCATGTCGCCGTACTCGATGCCGTTGTGGACCATCTTGACGAAGTGGCCTGCGCCGCCGCCGCCGATCCAATCGCAGCATGGCGATCCGTCGTCGGCCTTGGCCGCGATGGCCTGCAGCACCGACTTGGCGATGGGCCACGCCTCGGGGTTTCCGCCCGGCATGATCGACGGCCCGTGCAGGGCGCCCTCTTCGCCGCCGCTGACGCCGGCGCCGATGTACAGGATGCCGGAGCCGCCAAGCTCGCCGATTCGTCGGACGGTGTCGTGGAAGAGCGTGTTGCCGCCGTCGATCAGGAGGTCGCCCGCCGCCAGCTTCGGCCGCAAGCTGGTGATGACTGCATCGACCGCCTTGCCGGCAGGGACCATGATGAGGATGCGCTTCGGGCTTTCCAGGCTGGCGACGAATTCGTCCTGGGTTCGCGCGGCCACCGCGTTCTTGCCGCGGGTTTTGTTGGCAAAGCTGTCCACCTTCTTGCTGTCCAAGTCGAAGCCGGCCACGCCAAACCCTTTGCTCTCCATGTTGAGCGCGAGGTTCTCCCCCATGACGCCAAGGCCCACGATGCCGATGTGTTGCTTTGCCATGCTGTTCCTTCTTGTGCTCTACAGTCGAATATCGACCAAGATCTTCTTGCGCAGGTCGCTGAGGTAGATCTTCGTCTGTCGCTCCATCTCCCGCTGCCGAAGGCGAATCCGAATGTCGTCTTGCGCTTCAGCGAAGGGCTTGGCGTCCTTGGCCCGCTTGTCGACCAGCTTGATGACGTGGAAGCCGCGATCCACGCGCACGGGCCCCTTTACGTCGTCGACCTTCATCGAGAACAACAGCTCCTCGATGGGCTTGGGCAAAATGTCCCGGCCGATGAAGCCAAGGTCGCCGCCTTCCGCGCGGGTTGCCTCGTCCTGCGAATACTCGCGCGCCAGCTTCGCGAAGTCCTCACCTTGCTGCGCGCGCAACAGCAGCGCCTTGGCCAGCTTCTCCCGTTCCAGCACGGTCGCGTTGTCGGCGTCCTCGGGAATAGCGACAAAGATGTGGCTGGCTCGCAACTGCACGTTGGACGATTTCAGGTGACGGTCGTAGTAGCTTTGCACCTCGCTGTCGGCAACGTTGATCTTGGAACCGACCGCGATGTTGAGGACCCGGTATTTCAGGATCTCCTTCTTGGTGCTGAGCCGGTAGGCCGCCATGCTTGTGCCCTGCTTGGAAAGCTCGTCCCTAAGTTGTGTGTCGTTGAGGCCGTAGTCGCGCTTGATCTGTTCGATGGCGCGATCGATCTCATCGTTGCTTACGGTCAGCTTTAATTCGGTTGCCTGCTGAGCCAAGAGCTGGTCGTCGATCAATCGGTCGAGGACCTCGCGACGGATGGCGTTGCTGCGCGCCTCGCGCTCGCCCGGGTTGGTGATGGAGGCGGTGTCCGCAAGCAGCGGCGCGGAGCGGTCCTCCACCTCACTTTGCAGGATGATATCGTCGCCCACGACCGCCGCGATTTTCTCGACCACCCGGGCGGAGGCCGGTCGCGGCAAGAGCAGAAACGAAAGGGCTAGCGCCGCCGTCGCGCCGTGAGGGATTCGGGTGCCGGGGAAGGTCTTCATGGGTGGGCTCCTTGGACGCCGGCGTCGGCGGCCGTGTTCGCATGGCCAGCGGCGTTGTCGGCAACGCCAACTGTGGCAGTCAGATCGAGCTTTGCAAGTTGGTCCTCGAAGACCTCGATCTTCAACCGCTTGCGCGCTTCGTCGATAAATTCCTTCTTCTTCTTGTTGCGGACCTCATCAACCAGTCGCCGCTGAATCTCGACCTTGCTGTCTTCCAGTGAACGGGAAAGGGCGGGGCGTCGTTCGCTCAACTTGAGAATCGCGAAGCCCTGCGGCGTTCTCACCAGATCCGAGAGGTCGCCGACTTCCTTCAAGGCGAAGGAGGCCGCGACGACGGCGGGCGGATACTGCGTGCTCTTCTGGTCGATCTGCATGAGATCTCCGCCGCGCTGTTTGGAGTCAGCGTCTTCGGAGTATTTGGCAACGAGGTCGCGAAAGCCTTTCATGTCGATCTTGGGCAACGCCTTGGCTTCTGCCAGCACCTTTGCCGCCTTAAGTGGCGCCTTGACGACGATTTGGCTCACCCGGACCGTCTCAGGCCGCACGTAGTCGCTCGCGTGCTCTTGGTAATATTTCTCCACTTCCGCGTCGGTGATGTCAGTAGGCTTCACCTTGTCGACGATTTCCTGCTGCATGAAAAGCTTGACCATCTTGTCCTTCGCCGCGCGCACCACCTCGGGGTCGTGCTCGTAGCCGCGCTTCTGGGCTTCCAGGACCAGAACGTCGTACCGGATCAGGCTGTCGAGCAGCTCCTTCTTCTTCTCGATGGACGAATAGCGCGTCAGCACGAAGGGCTGGCTGGCGTAGCGCGTGAGCACACCACGCAAGTCCGCGCTGGTGATGGTGATGTTGTCCACCTGGGCCAGAACGACCTCCTGCCCAGGCGGGTTCTTGCTATCGTGCGCTGGCGCTCGCGTGCAAGACCCAATCGCCGCCACGCCAGCGAAGGTGGTCAGGAAGACGGTCCGTCGGTGCATGCGGTTTGCATCGCACAACCGACGGCGTCGCGCAACTCGGGAGCAGCTTCTGTGCGCACGACGCCGCACATCCGAGAATCTCGCCAGGTCAGCTGCCCCCTCCGCGAAACACAAGCAGCGAAGACGCGGACGGCGTTGCTGTGAGGAAGCACACTAGGCATTCGTCGACGCTGCGATATCCTCGCTCGCGGAGGAGACGATGAGGACAGCTCAATCGCGTTTGGCGCTGGGCGCCTATTTCGTGCTGCTTTGCGGATGCGGTGGCAACAGCATGAAGGCGAACAGTGGATTCGGAGGGGCGACGGGGAACGGCGGGTCGTCGGCCACCGGCGGCGTGCTTGGCAGCGGCGGGGCAAGCGGCGTTTCAGTCACCGGCGGCTCCGCCGGACTCGGAAGCAGCGGCGGGGCAGGTGGTTTTTTAGCCAGCGGCGGCGTGCTTGGCAGCGGCGGGGCAGGCGGCGTTTTCGCAATCGACGGCTCGGCCGGAGTCGGAGACAGCGGCGGGGCACCTGACAGCGGAGGGTCGATCTCGGCCGACGCGAGCGCAACCCGAGATGCCTCGAAGTCCCCAGATGCCCCGCTGTACCTTTGTAGGCCACCCCCGCCTTGCCCCGCGGGTTGGAGCTACGTCTACAACGACTCTACCTGCGGGTTTGGCGGCACGACCACAGTCTGCACGCGTAGAGGCGATGGACTTTGCTACCAGGAGTGCACGACGGACTCCGATTGCGCGAACCCGAGCTTTCCCAAGTGCGGGTCGATCGATGTGGCAGGCGGCACGGACTATGCGAGCCCGAAGCGCGTCTGCGTAGGCTCAGTAGGCGCATGCAGAGAGGATGCAGGATCCTCGTAGGTTCGTCTGCCACGCCGGCCCGAACCTACGCCATACACTTCAGAATCTCCTCCAGCTTCGCTCTCGCCGCGGCCAGGCGCTCTTTCTGTTCCTTCTCGGTGAAGGCGTAGCCAAGCCGCATGTCCGGGGTCAGCTTGAAGCGACTGTCCTTGCGCTGGACCAGCCGCATCACCTTGGCCGGGTCCAAGCGGGTGTCGGCCCCCAGCGACAGCACCATGCGAGCCGGGCCGAGCTCGTAGGCCTTGGCGCCGATGCGGCGGACCAGGGTCTTGTCGATCATCACCTCGCGCAGCAGCAAGGCCTCGTCGGGAAGCTGACCGTAGCGATCCTGCAGCTCGGCCTCGATGGCCATGACCTCGTCTTCGCTCTTGGCCTGGGCCAGCCGCCGGTAGAATTCCAGGCGCTGGCCGGTGTCGGGAATGTAGTCGTCGGGCAGGAAGGCGGGCACGTCGACCGAGATTTCGGGATCGTGCTCGGCGCGAATCGGCTGCCCGCGCAGCTCGGCCACCGCTTCTTCCAGGATTCGCGCATAGGTGTCGAAGCCGACCGCCGCCATCAGGCCTGATTGCTTGGCGCCGAGTAGCTCGCCGGCGCCGCGGATCTCAAGGTCGGCGGTGGCGATCTGGAACCCGGCGCCGAGCTCGGTGAAACGTTGGAGCACCGAAAGTCGTTTTTCGGCTTCGGGGGTCATGCGTTCCTCCGACGGAACCACCAGATAGCAAAAGGCGCGGTCCCGCGACCGACCGATGCGGCCGCGCAGCTGATAAAGCTGCGCCAACCCGAAGCGGTCGGCCTGGTTCACGATCATCGTGTTGGCCCTCGGAATGTCGAGGCCCGATTCGATGATGGTCGTCGAGCACAGCACGTCGTAGCGCCCGTCCACGAAATCGATCATCACCTTTTCGAGCTTGCCTTCGTCCATCTGGCCGTGCGCCATCGCCACCCGCGCTTCGGGCGCCATGGCGCGGATCTCGCGCGTCCACTTGGCCAGGTCCTGGATCCGGTTGTGCACGAAAAAGACCTGTCCGCCACGTGCCAGCTCCTTCGCGATAGCCTCGCCGAGCAGCTCGGGGTCGAAATGACAGACGAAGGTCCGGATGGCCAGGCGATCGGCAGGCGGGGTGGCGATGACCGAGATCTCGCGCAGGCCTGCCAGGCCCATCTGCAAGGTGCGCGGGATGGGCGTCGCAGTCAAAGTCAGCACATCCACCTGCGAACGAAGCTCCTTGAGGCGCTCCTTGTGGGCGACGCCGAAGCGCTGCTCTTCGTCGATGACGATGAGCCCAAGCTGCTTGAAGCGCACGTCGCGCGACAAGAGCCGGTGTGTGCCGACCACCACGTCAACGATGCCTTCCTCGATTTGGCGAACGATGGTCTTCTGCTCGGCCGGTTTGCGAAAGCGCGACAGCGACGCGATCCGCACCGGGAAATCGCGAAAGCGCTCGGAAAAGGTGACGAAGTGCTGCTCAACCAGGACCGTGGTAGGGGCCAGCACCGCAACCTGGCGCCCGCCCAGAACCGCGAGCAGGGCCGCGCGCAACGCAACCTCGGTCTTGCCGTAGCCCACGTCGCCGCATACCAGCCGGTCCATCGGGTTTCCCTGTTGCATGTCGCCCAGCACCTCGCCGATGGCGCGTTCCTGGTCGGCGGTTTCTTCGAAGGGAAAGCTCTCCTCGAATTCGCGGAAGATCAGGTCGGGAGAAGGAAAGGCGTGTCCGGGCAGCGCGCGCCGCTGGGCGTAGAGCTGCAGCAGCTCCTCGGCCATCTTGCGGGCTTCGGCGGAGACACGGCGTCGCTTTTCAACCCAGGTTGCGCCACCGATCTTGTCCAGGCGGACGGTCTCCTCGGCGCCCCCGACGAAGCGGTGGACCACGCCGATGCGATACACCGGCAAATACAGGGTTCCGCCGCTGTATTCTAGGTGCATGAAGTCGTGCGTGACGCCGCGAATGGACAGCTTGGTGAGCCCGCGGTAGCGACCCACGCCGTGCTCGTCGTGGACGACCAGGTCGCCGTCAGCGATACCGGTCAGATCGCCGAAACCCGGCGCCTTGCCGGGCGGCGGCGGCCGGTGCGCGCGTGGCCCGAAGATCTCCTCTTCCGCGATGACGACCACGTGGTCGCTGGGCAGCTCGAAGCCGCGAGAAAGCGGCCCGCTTAGCAAGACGACGTCGGCTTGCTGGGTGTGGTCCTTGAGGAGCGCGGGGATGCCGTGCTTGCCGATGCCGCGACCAAGCGCCGCCGAAAGTCCGAGCGACGAAAGCAAGCCGGACAGTCGTTCGGCGTGGGTGCGGTTGGGGGCGACCAAGCACACCGAGTATCCGCGGTCGCGCCAGCCGCGCACCACCTTGGCCAGGGCTTGGCCCAGGTCGGCGTCGCCCGTGTCCTTGAGCAGCTCCGCGCGCAGCCCGCTGGTCGGGCGCGCATCAAGACGCAGGCGCGTGGCGGGGGCTTCTTCGCCCTGCGCGGACTGCTCGATCTCTACCGTGCGAAGCTCGACCCGAGGCAACCGCGCTAGGGCGGCTCTTGCCGAATCCTCGTCCATGAAGAACTCATGCGGATCGAGCGCCAGGCGATGCTCTTCCAGACGGTGGTGGGCATTCTCGCGCAGGCGCGTGAGCTCCCGGCGCGTCTCATCGAACGTCGCCTCCGGATCCTCGACGATAAGGGAGGTCGGCCGGGGCAGGTATTCGAAGATCGATGCCATGCGCTCGTGGAACACCGGCGCAAGCGCCTCAATGCCGAAGAACTCCTCGCCGGCTTCGATGCGTTCCAGGATGTTTCGGGTCTTGCTCGACGGATACGCGGCTTGGTCCGCGGCCGCCAAAACCCGCGCGCGCGGATCGGCACCCTCGGTGAGGATGGTTTCGCGCACCGGGTGCAGCACGGCCCGCTGGATCGCTCGCAAGGTTCGCTGGCTCGACACATCGAACAGGCGCAGGGATTCCACCTCGTCGCCAAAGAGCTCGATGCGGATCGGGTGGCGGTAGGCCGGCGAGAACACGTCGATGACGGAGCCGCGTACCGCGAAGGTTCCCGGATCGTCGACGACCTGGGTGCGGGCGAACCCCATCTTCACCAGGCCCACCACCAGCGCCTCGCGCTCGATAGTCGTGCCGACCTCAACTTGGTCGCAAAGCTTCGCGAAGGCGGCGGGCGGAATCACCCGGCGGAACAGCGCCGACGCCGACGCCACCAGCACCAGCGGCGACAGGCCATGCAGAAGGCGGTATAGCAACGACAGTCGCCGCACGGTGGTGCGCCGGTCGGGTTGCACTTCCGCGTAGGGCGAGCTTGTGAAGGCCGGGAGCTCCATCACCGCCGGCGGCGCCAACGGATCGTCGCTATCCTCCGCGCCCAGGAAGAACTCGAGCGACCCGCGGCGGGCCTCGCTCTGGCTCTCGTCCGCCACCAAATAGAGTACCAACCCCTTACCTCGCCGGGCCAGGTGTGCTGCCAGGGCGGCGCCGAGGGGCTCTGTGGCGCCGAATAGGTCGAATCGCGAGGTCTGCGACGACCCGGCCGGCGCAAAATCGCTTTCCAGAGTCGAAAGGAGGTCGCGGGCCGAGAGCGTGGCGGTCATTGGCGGGGCCAGCTTAGCAATCCCGCCGCCGCGGCACATCGGCGCCGCGCGTTCGCCTCTCTCGGGTCGCAAATTTCACGCCGCGTCAGCGACAGTCTTCGTTGACCGCCCGACGCGTGCGGGCTAAGGTGGCGAGCGAATCGAGGAGGAGCCACATGAGACACGTCTATCGCCTGATGACGACCTTGTTTGTCCTGGGTCTGTTGGCGTCCTGTGACGACAGCGGGAAGATTCGAATTGATCGAGTCGAGCCCCCGGAGGGCATCACCGCCGGCGGAGATCACGTCAACATCATCGGTGGCGGATTTCAGCCCGGCAAGACTCAGGCTCGCATTATGTTCGGCAAGCATGTTTGCGATCAGGTCGTGATTTCTTCGACCAACAAGATCAACGTGGTCACGCCCACTGGCGACAAGGGCCCGGTCGATGTGACCATCGACTTCGACAACGGCTCCAGGTACAAGATTTCGAACGGCTTCCGCTACGTGGAGCCGAAGCAGACCGGGGACATGCGCAAAGCCTTCTTCGGCCAACCCGCGCAGAAGAAGTAGCCTCCGAAGAGAGCCCAGCGCCGTCGGGAAATCCGGCGGCGTCTGGCGTAGGCGAGTTCGACAGGATTCCTACTTGAAGGCCAGGCGGAAGAGCTGCTGTCCCATCAACATGAGGCTTCCCGAGGGCACCCCACGGCTCTCGCGTACCCGCAGGAAGGTGCCGTTGGACGAGCCCATGTCCTTGAGGTAGACGCGCCCCTCGCGCACTGAGAGTTGGCAGTGCGAGCCGGAGACGTAGCCGTCTTCGGGAAATAGTATGTCGCCCCGCTCGCGACCCAGCTTGACCCCTTCTTCGAAGAGTGGGAAGGCCGGACCATCTAGATCTCGTCCCACCACGACCGAGAGACGTCCCCAGTAGCCCGGATTCGGCGTCCCGATGATTTCGGTTCCGTCCTCGAGCGGGGTAGGCGGATTGATGGCGTCGAAACGCAGCAGCTCTTGGCCGATGCGGAAGGTGTCGCCGGATTCCAGAGCTTCCTCATCCGTGATCCGGAGGAAGATGCCGTTCAGGCTGTGGCGGTCCCGGACCTCAAGGCCGTCGGGGCTCAAGAGGAAATCCGCGTGCCTCGGCGACAAGTACGGATCGGCATCGAACAGCGTGCCCTTGCCACGTCCAACCGGGTTTTCGCCCTCTTGCAGCGGAAACACGCCACCCTCGGTGCCGTCGGGGCGGATCAGGGTGAGGTGTCCGCGTGGTCCTACCCGCGCCGGCGCGGGCGCCACAGCCTCGGCGCGCTGGACGGCCGCTTCTGCTACCGCGCCCGGCGCCTGCTTCATGCGGTGGCCGCAGCCACCACAGAAGGCGAAGGCCGAGGCGACTTGCTTACCGCAGCTCGGACAGATGACCATGTCGGCGGGCGGCGGTGAAAACGGCGACACGTGAGCCACGGGCGCGGTCGGAACCGCGGTCGCGGGGCGTGAACCGACGGCTGGATTGGAAATCGCGGCGGGCACCACACCCAGCGCTGCAGGCCGACTCGGCACCTGCATCGGAACCGAACCGAGCCCGATCTGCACCGATGGGGAGGAGCCGGGGGCACTGGTCATCGCCGGGCGCGGTGAAGCCGCGGGCATAAGGGCGGGCGGCGGCGTGGCGGGGCCTTCCATCGGTGGAACGACGGCCGTTGCTGCCGAGACGCTCGGTTGGGGCGAAAACGCCATGCCGGCGGGCAGACCGCCCGAAGCAGGCATGCCCGGCGGGCTCATAACGCCGACGTTTTCTGGCTCAGGCGGGACGGCCGTCCTCGCCACCGCCGCCGGTTGGCTTAGCGGCTCGGGCGGCGGCGTCGGCGGGAAGTTGTCGGCCGGCGGTGCCACCGGCTTGGGCGCCGCGCCCGCCTGAAGCTTTGCCCCGCAGCCCAAGCAGAACTTGTAGAGATCCTGGTTTTCTTTACCGCAACGAGAACAGGTGATCACGACAGATCCTCCGCGCGAGTCGTTGGTGTTGTGGGTTGCATCGGCGTCGCCTTCCTTAGGTAATCTCCACGCGGAAGAGCTGCTGCCCGACAAAGACGTAGTCGCCGTGAAGAAGTTGGGTTTCGCCCACGATGCGAACAAAGGTCCCGTTCTTCGAGCCCTGATCGACGATGGTGAAGCTGCCGTCGACAGCAATCGTTACCTCGGCGTGTCGACCGGAGATGAACGGGTCGTCGGGGAAGTTTACGTCGTTTCCCTCCCGCCCGAGCGTGATGCCGTCGCCGCGCGCGCGCACGATGAGGCCGATGTCGCCGCCGCGCAGGCGCTGAATCAGGCGCATCTTCGAGGCACGCTTGGGACTGGCGTAGAAGTAGGTTCCCTCCGCATCCGGCTGCGGACCGAAGTCGGGTGCCAGGGCCTCGACCTGCAGGAGCTGTTCGCCGACCAAGAAGGCCGCGCCCGATTCCAGGCGGGTGGGCGCGTGAATGCGAATGAAAACGCCGTTGGTCGACCCCTCGTCGATCACGAAGAGCTTGCTGTCCCGGTAAAGGAAGTTCGCGTGCCGTGGAGAGAGCAGGGCATCGTCGGGGAAGAGGATGGCACCTTCGGTGCGGCCTACGACGTGCTCGGTTCCGCTGAGCTGGTAGGCCAGGCCGTCTCCGGTGTCGGCCTTGACCAGAACCAACTTCGCGAGGCCCGAGGGCTGGACGCCGGAGAAGAACATGGTCTTGCCGGAGCTGCCGGCGGGGGCGGCTGGAACGGCGTCGAGGCGTGCGCCGCATTGGCCGCAGAAGCGGTCGTGTTCGGGGACGGGATTCCCACAGCTGGGACAGGTTTTGGTCGACATGAGCTCCTCCGGACGAGAGGCGACGATAGGGCTTGCGGCTGGCAATGGGGCTTGCACTGGCTCGCCGAGGGGCACCTCACAGAGAGGGCACCGGCTCGCGTCGAGGCCGGTCAGTGCATCGCAACGGGGACAAACCAAGCCGACGGGCATTCTGATGACGCAATCTTGCCCCTGTCGCACCGTCTGTCAAGCTCGGTCGTCGCAACAAAGCTGCCGCGCGGGCGAATGCTTCCGCCGACCAGCCCTGCCAATGCATGGCTACGGGGCTTTCTTGTAGCGTTCCCGGAGAAAACTTCGGACCTCGTATCGCACGCCATCCGGCATTTCGAGAGACAGGGCTTCGCGGGAGATCTCGGGCGTCTTCCTGTACGTCTCGAAGAACTTGACGCATTCCGGGCAGTAGGACAAGTGGCCGTCAAAGCTTTCTCTGTCCTCGGCGGGCAGGGTACCACTGAGGTAATCCATGCAGTAGTCGACCAACTGGCTGCAACTTATTCCGATGACTCGTTCGTACGGTTTCACGTGCGCAATCCCTGCCTGCTGAAACAAAACCACTATATACGAGCTAGATGCTGATAACACCCTGGATGGTTCACGCCGGTGCACAATTTTCCGTCTGACGGCCGATTTCTGGCTGGGAGAAATGTAGGGTGGCGGGCGACACGGGGGACAGTTTCCATCTTGACAGCCGAGGCGGCTTCGCGGCAAGCCAGACCCATCACGGAGCTCGCAACTCGAAAATGAACTCGACCGAAAAAACCTCGGTGCTGCGGCGGGAGCCGGTGGTGGCCTTCATAAGAAGGCCAGGAGCGGCGTCGGCGTTGGCTCGGGTTCTCCTGCCCGAGGAGACACGCCTGGACCTGCCGGTCTTGGGTTCGGCGGCGCTTCGTTTCGTCGGGCTCGATCACGAGGCGCTTGTCCGAATACTCGACGAGATGCGGGGAGCGGGCGAGTCGTTTCCGCTTCCCGCGCTGGGACCCGGGCTCTTGCTGGTGGACCCGCTGCTTGCTCGACACTTGACCAGCCGGGTGCTCGGCCTACCCATGCCACCGATCGTGGTTGCGCTTTCGCGCATCGAGCGTGGCGTGCTGGGCGGTTTGCTGGCGGGAGCTTGGGGCAAGCTTGGGTTGGGCGGGATCGATGTCGCCCAAGCGGGCGCCACTCGTCTTGCCGCCGATGCCGTGGCACTGGAGGTCTCGGTTGATTGGGCCGGCGAGACCGGGCGGGTTTGGTTGTGTGCGGCTCCGGCGTCGCTCGGGCATTGTTGGGCTCCGCCGGCTTCGTCGGCCGACGCAGCCTCGGCGGTTCGGCTGGAGCTGGCCCGAACCCGTCTGACCACTTCCGATGCGCAGGCAACCGCGGAGGGCGATGTGGTCGTGTTTGAAGAGACCTCCGCGCTGTCGTCATCGTCGAGCTGGTCGGTGCTCCTGCGCCACGGCGAGAGGTGCACGAAAGTTTCGCTCGATCCCAAAGGATGCGTGCGTGCGGATGACCGGACGGCGGTGGCCGATCGAGCATCGCCCAAGCGACAGGCGGCGACCAGCCCCGGTGTCGAGGTCACGGCCGAGCTGGCCCATCGAGCGGTGGGAGCGGCCACCGCGGCGGAGGCGGCTTTTGTCCTGCGCCCGCGCGGCGATGGAATCCTTCTCCGAGCGGACGGCCGCGACTGGGTCGAAGGCTCGCTATGCGAGTCCGACGGCCGGCTGGCGGTCCGAATCACGCGGGCGCTTGCGGGCTGAGGCAGAGCTCTTCAAACTGTGCCGCGGTCGATGCCCAGCGCGGAGCAGCTCGCAGCAGGCTTTCCTGAAGCGGCCGCCACAAGTCGGGGTTGCCGCGCAGGCCAGCACATCGCAAGACAACCGAGACGTGCTCGTACGGATCGTCGGGCAGGTACAGGAGCCCGTGGCCAGTCCGCGAGGCGGTATCGTAGTCGACGATGTAGTCGCGATAGGCCGCGCAGTCGGGCACCAGGGGCAGGGTACCGTATCGCATCGCCAGGCCCGCGGTTCGCGCCAGGTGGTTGTCCTTGTCGGCCAAGAGCAGCGCGTCTGCGCCAGCCAGGATTTGCCGTTCCGCTTCCGGACCCGAGCCGGGATACACCGCTATCTTGCCGGGGGTTTCGATGGCGATTCGCTTGATCTCGTCCACCAAGGAACGCTCGCCTACGCTGGGCACCACGATGGCGACGTCGGAACGAACCAGCCTCCCGACGGCCCCGATGAGCATTCGCCCACCATCCGCAACCGCGAGAGGCCCGGTCGCAAGCAGGAGGGTCCGGCGCCCGAGAGCAAGCGAGGTCCGACGCGCAAGCGCCTTTCGGCATTCGGACTTCCCGGCCGGCGACGAGGCCGAAAAGGGTGCGGCCAGTACTGGGTCGGTTGCCGGGTCGTAGGGCGCCTCGTCGCATCCCATGCGCACGGACACCACGGCCTGATCAGAGGCGCGGAATGAGAACTCGCGGGCCGACTGAAATCGGCGGGCCGACGAAGGGCTCGGGAAGACCACGACATCCGCGTCCACCGCGCCGAGCCCCGCGAGAGATCCCTTGGCAATGGCCAGGTCCGGGGCGTCGCTGTTGAGGGCAGCCTTCTCTGCCAACGACAAGGGAGGCCCCCATGTGCCGCTCGGGAGGGCGAACACCCGTACGCTCGCCGGCACGGCCGGCAAGACGGCTGCCGCAGCCTCCCCCCACGCAATGATGGCGTCGGGTCGGCAGATCTCTTCGCGGACCATGGCCGCCGCCGCGTTTGCGAGAAAAGCGGCGCTGTGGCCGCGATCGGTAGTCTCAACGCCCAGAATGTGCAACGCACATTGGCTTATCGCCGAGCGCCCCTCGTAGAGGGCGCATTCCCGCGCACCGTCGGCGAGATGGGCGATGACGGTCCTCAGGCGGCGGGCCATGCCAGGTAGCTTGGCCGCGCGCTCGTCGCTGGCGAGGGTCAGAATCGTGACCCGATGCTTCGCGGCTGATAGTGCTCGGCCGAGAGCCGCTCCGGATTTCCCACACTCGCCCTCGGAAACTGGCGCGATTTCGTCACCGACTATCAGGATCTCGGCCATACTTCACACACTCGACGACGCGGAGGGTGATGTCCAACGCGTCAGGATAAGGCTGGGGAGTGGATGAAGCACTACTCGGTAGCACCGCGTTCGTCTTCTTCGCCGGGGAATTCGTTGACGGACGGGTACTTCATGATCTCCTTGCGGGAGATCTTCCACGCCTTTTGCACGATCCACGACAGCGAGCGATCTTGACGCGTGGCCTCTTCCTGGATTTCCTTCAGCATTTCTTCTGGGAAGTAGAGACTTTGTTTCCTCTTGTCAGAGCCGGCCATGAAACACCCCGCTTATGGTGATCTCCCCTTGTGAACTTTGGTCATTTAGGCAGCAATCGGCTAACCTGTCAAGCAGTGGCATTCTCCACCAGAGTGTGCCAAGTGTTGCAGACCTACGCTAGACTAGGCAAAAAACAGAGAGATAATCTGAAACAAGGGGATACATGGAAGGGACCGGTCTGAAGAAAAAAGACCTGAAACGGTTCCGCGACATCCTTCTCACGCGGAAGAAGGATATTTTGCGGAATGCGCAACGAACCCTCAGCGAGGACATGACGCTCGAGTCCGACGACTTGCCCGATGAGATGGACCTGGCTTCGTCGGAGTACCTGCAGTCGTTCACCTTCAGGTTGCGCGGGCGCGAAAAGACCTTCTTGCAGAAGATCGATCACGCGCTCGAGAAGATCGAGGAAGGAACGTTCGGGCTGTGCGAGCAGTGCGGAGAGCTGATCTCTATGAAGCGGTTGGAGGCGCGCTTAGAAACGACGCTGTGTATCCGCTGCAAAGAGGACCAGGAGCGCATCGAGAAGGCCTACGGCTAGCCGATCTCGGCCGTTGCTTGGGCGGTTCGCTTCCAGCGTGGTCTCCGACCTCTGACTTGGTCGCGACCGCTTTGCGACTGGCCGTCGCGGTTGTGATCGGGACGGTTCTTCCGGGGTGCCTGGGCGCCTACGTAACGGATGGTTCGAGCGTTTCGCTCGGCCTGCATTCGAAGGGCGCGCTGCTTCGGGGCGCTGCCATGCCCCCGGAAGGGACGGGCTACCTCGTCCACACCGATTGGCGCGCGCGCAGGCACTGCTATGGCACCGATGAGATGGTTCGCTGGCTGACCGACGTCTTCGCCACGGCGAACCAGGCGGATCCGGACAGCGTGGTCTACCTGGGAGACCTGTCGGCCCGGCAGGGCGGCGACGTGAGCAAGCATCGCTCGCACGGGAGCGGGCGTGACGTCGACATCTTCCTGATGGCGAGCGATACCGAAGGACGGGCGCTGCATGACCTTCCGGCGATGATCCACTTCGGAGCCGACGGGCGTGCGGCGCGCTGGTCACCTGGGAAGACGGGACACCCGATCAAGCAACCGGTGCCGGACGCGCGCTTTGATGCCAGGCGGAACTGGGCCATTGTGCGAGCAATGTTGTCGAACCCCACGGCAGCGGTGCAATGGATCTTCATCGACGATGCGCTCGGGGCATCGTTGGTCGCCGAGGGTGAGCGAGAAGGTGCGCCACCGGAGATTCTGGGCAAGGCGCGCGCTTTCTTGCATCAGCCGACGGATGCGCAACCCCACGACGACCATATGCACGTGCGGATCTTCTGTGCGCCCACCGACAGGCGCTTCGGGTGTACGGACAAGGGGCCCAAGCGCTGGCTGAAGAAGCACTGGAAGTACATGCGCGACGGCGGAGCGGACGCACTGGCGAGATCGTAGCGGGCTCGCCACTGCCGCGACCGGAACCTCAGGGCGGAACCGGAGGTTGGGGAGCCGGAGGCTGGGACCGTCGGGCGAAACCGGAGGCTAAAGCCCGCGGTGCGGGCGTCCCTCTCGGGTTCCAGCACCGGTGTGCAACGTCGCTGACTCGCTGAAAGCGTGAAGGGCGGTGCTTCTCCTACCTGAACAAAGAGATAGGTACTTTGTATATTGAATATATTCTAACGAATAGAATACATTCAATGTCTGAAGATGGAGAAGAACCCGAGCTCCGCCGGCCGCGATTTCCCGGTTTCGCCCAACCGGGCCGCCGGACTTCTGGTCGACGAGGAGCTCGACGAGATCGAGAGCCAGTCCCCCGGCGGACTGACCTCACGTCAGATCGTCGACGTCTTCACCGCGCGCGGCATCCGCTTCTCGGAAGCGACCTTGCGGAAGTACGTGCAGCTTGGCCTTCTGCCACGCTCGATCCGAGTCGGGCGCAAGGGCAAGCACCGAGGGTCGTGCGGGATCTATCCCGCGGAGGTGGTGCGGCGGGTGAACCAGGTGCGAGCCATGATGGCCGCCGACCTCACCATCGAGGACATTCAGCAGTCGTTCGCCCGCTTCAAGGAAGACATCGCGCGGGTTGAGAAAGGCGTACGAGAGCTGATTGCAGGATTCGAACGCGAGGCCAAGGGCCCGCGCATCGATCCCGATCGGCGGGCGGCAATCGAAGCCGAGATCGTTGCCGCCAAACAAGCCGCTGGCGAGCTTGTCCGGCGGATCACCGGGGTTGAAGCAACTTTGTCTGCTCGTGGCGGCGCAAAAGTCGCGGGCACTGCCGTCGGGGGCGGCAGCGATCTGTTCTGACGCGGGCCCCGTTTACCGCGCCCAAGGAAAAGTGCCATGGACGAAGATAGACTCGAAGACCAACAAGAGCCCGAGGCGGCCGAGCAAGTGGCTGAAGAGCAACCGCAGCCCGAGGTCGCCAAGATTCGCATGAAGGTGCGTCCGTCGCGCGACGGACGTTTCCGATCCAAGACCATCGCGCCCAAGCGGCTGACCCGCGACGAGAAGAAGCTGGCGCTGTCGCTCATCTATCCGGAGGACATCGATCGCCCGAAGCTGCGCGCCGAGTGCCAGAGCATGCCTCGCCCGTGTCCGTTCGTGAGCTGCGAGCATCATTTGTACCTCGACGTGAACCCGCAAAGCGGCGCCATCAAGCTCAACTTCCCGCAGCTTGAAGTGTGGGAAATGGCCGAGACCTGCGCGCTCGATGTCGCCGACCGCGGTGGCATCACCCTGGAAGAAGTCGGCGCTATCCTTAATCTCACTCGCGAACGCATTCGCCAGGTGGAGGTGCGTGGCTTGACCAAGATCCGCACGGTCAGCGGGGAGGACCTGGGCGTCAGCACGCCTTTCAAGTCGCCGAGCAAGTCCTAGGGCTTAGCCAAGATCGAGCCTAATTTTCCTGGTCCGAACATCTCCGGTACGTCAGTATCGGACGAACGATGTCTTCTGTGAACCGTGCGCCCGAGGCCGGCCCGGCCTACCCGTCGACCCCGCTTGATGCCATTGATGTCCAGCTCGCCGGGCGCTTGCTTGCGGCCGCGCTGTCGACGGGCGGCGACCACGCGGATCTGTATTTCGCGTATCAATCCGCGGCCGATTTCGCATTCGAAGAGCAGCGCGTGCGCACCGTCGGTCGCGCCGTCACGCTTGGGCTTGGGGTTCGGGTAGTCCGCGGCGAAGCGTCGGGCTATGCCTACACCGAAGAATTATCCGAAACGCGCATGCTGGATGCCGCGCGAACCGCGGCGCAGATCGCCGCCCACGGAAGCAAGACTGCGCCCGTCGCGCTGATTGCGCCCAGGTTGCCTAGCTTCTATCCCGTGCGCGAGCTTTCTCTGGTCCGCGCCGGCGAAGACAAGGTCGCCTTGCTCCGGCGTGCCGACGCCGCTGCGCGCGCCTTCGATTCGCGCATCATCCGCGTCGAGGCCGGCTTCGTCGAAGGCTGGGCCGATGTCTTGGTAGTGACTTCCGAAGGAACCATCGCCCGCGATCGGCAGCCCATGGTTCGCTTGGCCGTCAGTGCCGTCGCGGACGAAAAGGGCAAGCGGCAGACAGGACGATCGGGGACGGCCAAGCGGCGCGGGCTCGATCTTTTCGACGAACCAGGCTCGACGCCGGAGCACCACGGGCGCGAAGCCGCGCGCCTTGCCATCGCCATGTTGCACGCGCAGGAAGCGCCGGCCGGACCGATGGAGGTCGTCTTGGCGGCGGGCGAATCGGGAATCCTGCTACACGAGGCGGTGGGACACGGCCTGGAAGCCGATTTCAACCGCAAGCAGACCTCGAACTACTCGGGCCAGATGGGCAAGCAGGTGGCGTCTCCGCTCTGCACCGTGATCGACGATGCCACCATCGCCAGCGCGCGGGGTTCGATCAACGTCGACGACGAGGGCACGCAGGGCGGCCGCAACGTCCTCATCGAAAACGGGATCTTGGTCGGCTACATGCAGGACCGCATCTCGGCCCGTCACTTCGGTAGCAAGCCTACCGGGAATGGCCGGCGCGAGAGCTTCCGGCAGCCCCCGCTGCCGCGCATGACCAACACGCTGCTGGCGGCGGGCGACGACGATCCGGAAGATATCATCAAGTCGGTGGTGCGCGGCCTCTACGCCAAGCGCTTCTCGGGCGGGCAAGTCAACATCTCGAACGGCGATTTCGTCTTTGCGCTGACCGAGAGCTACCTCATCGAGAACGGCAAACTGACCGCGCCCTTGCGTGGCGTGAATCTCATCGGCAATGGCCCCGAGGTGCTTCGCAAGGTCACCATGGTCGGGCACGATTTCGAACTCTCCGACGGCACCTGGACCTGCGGCAAGGACGGCCAGTCGGTGCCGGTCGGGATCGGCACGCCGACCGTGAAGATTTCCCAGATCACCGTCGGGGGAACCAGGACATGAGCGCCGGCCATGAGAAGCGGGTCGCGGCGGACCCGCGCGCGTGCCAAGACCTCGCCGAGCAAATGTTGAGTTTGGCTCTGCGCGCGGGTGCCGACGCCGCCGAGGTGATGGTGCGCGACGGGGCGGAGCTGCAGGTGAAGGTCCGCAAGGGTGAGCCCGAGCTGGTGAAAGAGGCCGGCAGTCGCGGGCTCGGCTTGCGCGTGCTCAAGGACGCGCGCGCCGCCGTGACCTACACCTCGGATTTTGCTCCGCAGGCCATGCGCACCTTCGCCGAGGAATCGCTCGCGCTTTGCCGGCTGGCCGAGCCGGATCCGCTCGCGGCGCTGCCCGACCGGGAAGAGATGGCGCGCTCGATTCCGGACCTCGACTTGTGGGACGAATCGGTGCTCTCGCTCGACGTGGCGGAAGCGATCGCACGAGCCAAAGCCGGCGAAGCCGCGGCCATCGGCTTTGATCCTCGCGTCACCAACTCCGACGGTGCCAGCATGGGGCGTGGCGTGGGAGCGGTGGCCTTCGCGAGCTCGGCTGGCTTTTCCGGCTCGTACCGCGCCAGCAGCGCGTCGCTGGTGGTCGAGCCGGTGTGCGACGACACCGAGGGCAAGAAGCGCAACGGATACTACTGGACCTCGTCGAGGTTTGCCGCCGGACTGCTTTCTCCCGACGAGGTCGGCACCGAGGCCGCGCGCCGCACCGTCGCCAAGCTCGGGTCGCGCAAGGTTGCGACTTGCCGGGTGCCGGCGGTGTTCGCGCCCGAGGCCGCGCGCTCGCTGCTCGGCCAGTTCGCCGGCTTGATCTCGGGCGGGGCGGTTTGGCGCAAAGGCAGCTACCTCGGCGAGAGGGAAGGTTCGCTGGTGGCGTCGCCCTTGGTCAGCATCGTCGACGATCCGCTGCTGCCGCGGGCGCCCGGATCGCGACCGTTCGACGGGGAGGGGCTGGCGGTGCGGCCCAACGTGGTCGTGTCCGAGGGCGTGCTGCGCGCCTTCCTTTGCGACGTATACGCCGCACGCAAGCTGGGACGACGGTCCAGCGGTTCGGCGGGCCGCGGCCTTGGCGGAGGTCCGCACGTGAGCACGTCGAACTTCATCCTTCGCCCCGGCAAGCTGTCCGCGACGGAGGTCGCCAACGTGGACGAGGGATTTCTGGTGACCGACTTGATGGGCTTCGGCTTCAATCCGGTGACCGGCGACTTTTCGCAAGGCGCGGCGGGGTTCTGGATTCAAAAGGGCGAAAGGGCCTTTCCCGTGAGTGAAGTCACCATTTCGATCAATTTCGACCACCTCTGGAAAGGCATCGATGCGGTCGGGGATGATCTCGACACACGATCGTCGGTGCAGGCGCCCAGCTTCCGGGTGGCCAAAGTCACCGTGGCGGGCGCCTGATGGTGACGTGCGGGACATCGCTACCGTCCCAGGCCGGGCCAGTGCGATTTTGCACTGCGTGTGCGGGGACGCCCGTGGTCGGGCGCCTGCGATCCGTAAAGCACCGTCGCCGCGAGCGCTTTTTCCCGTCTTGTCGCGGACATCAACCACCTGGCCGATCGTTACAAACGCGTGACAGGTGGTGTGTTTCTTGCTAAACGCGGGCGGCGTGCACGGAGATCCTAACATTCCCGACGACAAGCGGGGCCCGAAGCTGGGCGACGTTTGGCGCGATTGGGATGGCCACGCGACCGCAGACGCGACCGCGCCTAAGCGATTGTTCTTCGCCCTGGTCCTAGGATTTTGGGCGGTCGCGGTGGGGGCGAGCCTTCTTTCCTGGTACATGGTGACGCCTCGATTGGCCGAATGGCATGTGTCGGCGCCTTCCATCTTGTTGGCCCTGCTTGCCGTCCTTCTCTTCTTGCTCGGCTTGGCCATGGGGGTCTTGACCATCGTGCTGCTTGCTAATCGGCCGCGCAGCCCGCGCGTGTCGGCCGTCGCGCGCGGCATCCTGTCCTTGATGGAACAGCGTGCGTTCTGGCTGGGCCGCATCCTGGCGATCAACCGGGATCGGCTGGCGAATGCCTTCATCCGCACCAACAACGCGCTGGTGCGCCTAAGCCCAGCGGGAGCCACACCCGACCGCGTTCTTCTCCTTCTTCCGCGTTGCCTTCACAAGGATCAGCTCGAGCTGGCGCGGGCGGCGGCGCGCTCGCGGGGCGTGGAGGTCGCGATTGTGGCCGGGGGCGAGCAGGCGCGTCAGCACATCCAGGAAAAGCGGCCGAGCTTGGTCATTGGCGTGGCCTGTGAGCGGGATCTCCTGAGTGGAATCCGCGATGTTCGCCGCAAGATCTCGGTTTTGGGGATTCCCAATCGGCGCCCGGACGGGCCATGCCGCAACACTCATATCGACCTGGCGGAGCTTGAAGCGGCGCTCGACTATTGCGTACGCCTACCGTCTGCGTATAGATCGTCGACCGCAGAGGCATTGGAAGCGACAAGGTAAAGGCGCAGCTTATGGAAGTCATGAAACCGAATCGAGACGTCGGTATTGTCGGCTACGGTGCCTACGTGCCACGCTACCGCCTACCTGGGGCGGAGATCAGCCGCATGTGGGACGCCCAGCAGGCGTGCACGCCGCCCGCCAAGGAGAAAGCGGTGCCCGGCCTCGACGAGGATGTGGCGACCATGTCGCTTGAGGCCGCGCGCAACGCGCTCAGCCGCGCAAGCATCGATCCGTCGCTCATCCGCGCGGTTTGGGTCGGCAGCGAGAGCCACCCGTATGCGGTCAAGCCCACCAGCACCATCGTTGCGGAGGCCATCGGCGCCGTGCCGCACACCCTGGCCGCCGACTGGCAGTTCGCCTGTAAGGCGGGCACCGAGGCCATGCAGGCAGCCCTGGGCTTTGTTGGTTCCGGCATGGCCGACTACGCCTTGGCCCTGGGCATGGACACGGCGCAAGGACGCCCGCGCGACGCTCTCGAATACACGGCAGGCGCGGGCGGCGCTGCGTTCTTGGTGGGTCCAGCCGACCAGTCGCTGGCGGTGCTGGAGGGATCAACCTCCTACGTGACTGACACCCCGGACTTCTGGCGCCGCCAGCATGAGCGCTACCCGGCCCACGCGGGACGCTTTACCGGAGAGCCAGGCTATTTCCGCCACGTGTTGGCGGCCGCATCGGAGATCATGACCGGGCTCGGGCGGCAGCCTTCCGACTACCGGCATGTGGTCTTCCACCAGCCCAACGCGAAGTTCCCGGTGAAAGTGGGCCGTGAGCTGGGCTTCCGGCGCGAGCAACTTGAGGCCGGGCTGTTGGTCAACGACATTGGCAACACCTACGCGGGTGCGGCGATGCTCGGGCTCACCGCCATTTTGGATGTCGCCAAGCCGGGCGATCGCGTGCTCATGGTGTCATTCGGCAGTGGCGCCGGCAGCGACGGTTTCGATCTGCGGGTGACCGACGCAGTCACCGCGCGCCAGAAGTGCGCCCTCGGAACGCGCGACTACATCGCCCGACGCTACCAGCTTGACTACGCGACCTATGCGCGCCACCGTGACAAGATTCGCATGGAGTAGCCCGGCATCCAGCGAACGTTACAGGAGAAACGATTCGAGAACCCCATGCGAGACGTATCTATCGTTGGAATCGGCCAAACCCCCGTCGGCGAGCACTGGGACAAATCCCTGAAGGAGCTGGCCGGGGCTGCGGTTCAGTCGGCTATCAAGGATGCTCAGGTGGAGCGCGTCGATGCGCTCTACATCGGCAACATGCTGTCGGGCGTGCTCAACGGGCAGGAGCATCTTGGTGCCCTGGTCAGCGACTGGGTCGGCTTGCGCGGGGTCGAGGCGGTCAAGATCGAAGCGGCCTGCGGTTCGGGGGCAGCGGCGTTGCGGCTTGGCTATGTCGCGGTGGCCGGTGAGCTGGCGGATTTCGTGGTGGTGGCCGGGGTCGAGAAGATGACCGATCGACCGAGCAACCAGGTGACTGCGGCCTTGGCCATGGCGTCCGACGGCGACTTCGAGGCGCAGAACGGGCTGTCGTTTGTCGCGCTCAACGCCTTGCTCATGCGGCGCTACATGCACGAGTACGGCGTAAGCCACCGCGACTTTGCGCCCTTCAGCATCAACGCCCACAACAATGCCGTGGGCAATCCGAACGCTCTCTTCACCCATCCGGTCACGGTCGACGATTTCTGCGCGGCGAAGATGATCGCGGATCCGGTGAACCTTCTCGACAGCTCGCCGGTATGCGACGGCGCCGCCGCGGTGATGCTTTGCCCGACCGAGATCGCCCGCAAGCTGACCGCGCGGCCGGTGCGCATCCGCGCCTCGGCGGCGGCGACCGATACCATTGCTCTGCATGATCGTCGCGACCTGCTTGGGCTTGAGGCGGCGACCGCGAGCGCGGCGAAGGCGTACCGGCAAGCGGGGGTTACGCCGAAGGACATCGACCTCTTCGAGCTGCACGACGCCTTCACCATCATGTCGGTGCTTTCGCTTGAAAGTTGTGGCTTTGCGGACCGCGGGCGTGGCGTACGTTTGGGCGCCGAAGGAGACATCACCATCGGCGGGCAGATCCCCATCACGACCATGGGCGGTTTGAAGGCGCGCGGCCATCCGGTCGGCGCCACCGGCATCTATCAAGTCATCGAGGTGGTGCAACAACTGCGCGGGCAGGCCGGTGCCAACCAGGTGCGTGACGCGAGTCTTGGAATGGCGCAAAACATCGGCGGCAGCGGCGCCACCGTCGTGACCACCATTCTTGAGGCGGTTGGGTAGGCCGCAAGCCAAGTCGGGATGCTTGACAGCATGAGCACAAGGAGAGAAGAGTCTGGCCATGGAAATTGCTAGGCACTGGCGTTTGCAGCGATACCGATATGCGCTGGTGGGCGAGGTCTGCGACCATTGTGGCGATAAGATCTTCCCGGCCCGCGACGTCTGCCCCCAGTGCAACCATCCCGCCAAGACGCCCTTCGTGTTCAGTGGCAAGGGCGAGATCTATTCCTACGCGACCGTGCACAGTCCGCCCGAAGGATTCGAGCACTACGCGCCCTTTGTGGTCGCCCTGGTACGCTTGGTGGAGGGGCCGCTGGTGGCCGCTCAGCTTACCGACGTGGAAGGCGAAAAGATCGAGATCGGGATGCCGGTTGAGATGGTCACCCGCAAGCTATGCGACGACGGCAGCAAAGGCACCATCATCTACGGCTACAAGTTCCGGCCGGTCATCGCGGGCGTCGCCACGGCGGCAGTTCCGGGCTGACGGCCCAATTCCGCGATCGCCGTGGAGTGGTAGACATGGTCGTGACCGTGGCCGGACATCTTCCGTCGAGCCCGTTGTGTACGTGTACGAAGATCCGTCGCCGCCGCTCGCCGCAATAGGCGGCTCACCCTGCGTAGGCGGCTGATCATCCGTCGGGCTTCTTCGGCCTTCTGCTCGCCGTCGGGCAGCAGCTTTACGCGTTCGAGCAGATCCTGCTCTTTGTTCGCGGCTGATGCCTGCCCTGCTCGAATTTCCGGCGCGCGGCCCCAGGCTCGAAGGTTTTCGCATTGGCGAGGATCAAGGGAAACAATGTCATCGGCGCTTCGGCCCAGCGCGGTCGCGTCACGTCGATCTCCCCGGCACAGCGCATGCCGTACTTGTCGAGGAACGCGCGCATCGCCTCGTAGGCCTGCGGCCCTCCCTTCAAGGCGCGCAGCCCCTCGATGTCTTTCGCGTGCTCGAGGTGAGCGGCGACCTCGGGATGCGGGCGGATCACGTCGGCGACGTCGAGCAGCGCCAACCCCATCTCCGACGTGACGTTGTTGGGTACCGACTGCGAGAGCGTGTCGGCGGCGTTCTTCTCGCCGAGCCACGCCAACATTTTCTCGTTGATCCACGAGGCCGCGTCGAAGCCGGCCATGAGCACCGCGAAGCTGCGCGGGTCGGTCAGGCTCTGCTTCAAGCGCTGGACGTCTTCGAGGATGAAGTCGACCAGCTCGGTTCCCGACTTCGTCGAGATGTCCCGTTTCAGCGCTTCGATCGACACCTGGCTTCGCGCGATGACGTCGGCCGGATCGTCCTCGACCTGCGGCTGTGACGCAGCTGGCCTGGGCGCGGGGGGCTTCGCTTCGTCGGTTTCGATGAAATCGCCCCGCTCGATGACGGTCGTGAGCGCGTCCTTGATGAGAGGATCAGAGCCGCCGAAACCGTTGAGCATCAGGTCTCGGCTCGCCGGCGAAGCGAGCTGTTTCGTGACGTCGACGAACAACCGGCCACCCGCAGCGTACATGGGTCGCACAGCGATCAGCTGCCAGAGCGAGAGCCCCAGCGGCTTCATCGCGTCGGTCATCATCTGCTGGTGGCCGACGGAGACGTAGACGTGATTGCCCCGATCAGCCGCTTCGGGAATCGGGAACAGCGTCGTGATCGGCCGGCTCTGGACGATGTAGAGCTCATCGTCGAGCAGGCACCACTCGATGTCCTGCGGTTCTCCGAAGTGCGCTTCGATCTTCCGACCCAACTGCGCGAGCCGCACGACTTGCGCTTCCGTGAGCACAGCCCGTTCCGACCTGGCGGAGACGACCCGACCCTCGCGCACCTGGTAGCGATCGGGGTTCACCCGGCCGGAGACGAGGGTGTCGCCCAGGCCGGCGACTGCCTCGATCGCGGCCACCTTGCGGTTCCCGGTGACGGGATCGGCGGTGAACAAGGCTCCCGCCGCCTGCGCGGGAATCATCTTCTGCACCACCACAGCCATCTGGACCTTGCGCGCATCGAAGCCGTGCTCGAGTCGGTAGGCGATCGCGCGCTCGGAGAAGAGCGACGCCCAGCAGCGGCTGATGGCCGTCAGGATCGCCTCGCTGCCGACGAGGTTCAGATGCGTGTCGTGCTGGCCCGCGAAAGAAGCGTCCGGCAAGTCCTCCGCCGTCGCACTGGACCGGACTGCGTAGGCCTCGTGCTCAACGAGCCTGCGGGTGGTTGCATCTCGAACCTCGGCAGGGATCGAGAGCTCCGGCAATGCGATCCTGTACGCATCGGTCGTGACGCAGAAGCCGTTGGGCACGCGGATGCCTTCGAGCCGCGAGAGCTCTCCGAGGTTCGCGCCTTTTCCCCCGACCGCTGCGATCGCGGTTCGATCGACCCGCTGCAAGCCGAGCACGTACGCATTCATGACTGCCGCAGGTACACGCCCGGGCTAGTGAGCCGTGGACCCGGAATGTGCGCCCACGTTACGCCGGAACGCGCGCCCGCGTTCAATCGGGATCCCTTCCCGAATGCCTCCGGAATATGCAGCCCCCCTTGCATCGAGTACGCTCCTGCGGCAGATCTCTTCGATAGCGTACCCCGAACTTCCGGCAGCGCCGCTTCGTTTTTCAATAGCCAGAGCCCCGGAGTTGTCACCGACCAACCCGCCGGAGACGACGGGTCGGTTGGCCTGCGATTGTATCTGCAACGAGCAGCCACGGCAGCCATCACCACGCCTCGCACGGTCACGCTGCCCACGGCGGCCGAGTAGCTGCTGCGGGCGGGCACCTACGCCGTGCCGTCGGCAACGGGCCACGGCGAGGACTTACGATCGACCTTCTTCAGCTCTGGGTATAGGGCATCGAAGGAAAATGGCGCCTAAGATGATGCCCATCCTCACGCTCGAGGGCGACTGCACCTATTCCCTTGAGATCAGCTGCAGCCACCCTGGCCTTGGCCGCAGCTCGACGGCGCTCGGCACTCGACGATCATGCCCATGGTCGAGTAGCTCGCGCTGCAGTCGCCAGTCACCTTCGTCTGGCACTGAAGCGACGAGGGACCGTCCGTGCAGGTGTTCTCGACGCAGCTCGGGATGACGGTGTAGGCGCCGCCGCCGCCGGTCGTCCGCACGCAGATCTGTCCCGGCTGGCACCACACGACGGTTCCCTCCGCAGTGCCTGACCCGTTACATTGCAGCAACGCACAGGACGCCAAATTTAGCCCCCATTTCTGGGCGGAGCATGTCGCCACCCCACGGCCGATGCGGGTGCACTGGTCGTAGAAGCAGGCATAGTCCACCGCCCCGCAGGGCGCGCCGTCCGTGGGCAGATCCTTGGGGCAGCTGGGCGGCGCGCACGCCGTCTTCAGCACGCAGCCGTCATAGCAGGAACCCTTGACAGCGACGACGTACGAGCCAGAGCAGTACGGCGGCGACATCTTGCAGGTCGCGGATCCAGAGCAGTCGGCCATGGCGGCATCCGAGCAGTGATCGAAACGCGCGCAGCACCCAGGCTGTCCGCAGTTGCAGTCGCGCGAGTCGACGAACACGGAGTGGCAGTCGCTGCGGAGATCGCAGCCCTCCTGGGACGTCACCTGGCTGCAGGGAACAATCGGTGCAGGAGCGTCGACGACAACTCCCACCTCCGTCCCGCCCATATCCATGCCGCCGTCGAAGCCCGTGGGCACGCCGCCGGTGCCCGAGAGGACGTCGGTGCCTGCGTCCACCATGCCGCCGTCGAAACCGGTGGGCACGCCGCCCGCGCCCGAGGAGACGTCGGTGGCGGCGTCCACCTTGCCGCCAGCGCCGCCACTCGCCGCCACGCCTCCCGCGCCGGTCCCGCCGGTGCCGATCGCGCCTCCCGTGCCGGTCCCGCCGGCTCCTTCGAACGCGTCGGGCGTCCGGGTCCCGCCCCCAGCGCCTGCGTGGCCGCCCGCGCCCCCGTGCCCGCCAGACGTCGAGCGGCCGCAACCGGGCGATGCACCCAGCATCGCGACGGCGACAGCCGCGATGGCGAGGGTCGGGGCGAGGATTCCTGCGTTTGCCATGTCGCCTCTTTGAAGTGAGACACGCCTTGTGAGGTCCCATTTTGGCGACTGCGGCCACGGCAGGCAAGCCCCATATTCCTGCGGACAAACCTGTTTGGTGGCCATCTGTAGCCACCCTGGAGACTGCGCTTCCGCACGACATGAACCCATGCAGCTCGTCGAGGACAAACTTCGGCAGCGTGCGCCCGCTGCTCTCGTCGGTCCAGCCCCGTGAAGCGCCCGTTCGCGACCGCCGAACCTGCCCGACAGACCCTCTTCGCGGTTCAACTGAGCAGTTGGTGCAAAGGATCGGCCAGATCACGACGAGCAGAACGGGTGCGTGGGATATGTAGGTTGCAAACGGCGCTCGTTCCGCCTACCTCTAACTTAGGTCGTGACTTTCTGGCGCAGAACGTCGACCACCGGTATACTGGGCGCCTTCGATCTCCAGGCTGAGGGTTGGCCCGCTATTGTCGACTGAACTGAAAAGGAATTGGCGACGATGAAAACAAATGTGATTTGGACTAGGTGTAGCTTGTTTCTGGTTCTTGCCTTCCCTCTTCTTCTCCCGACAGGTGCCCAAGCGGCGCCAGGCGCGTTCACCACTACCTCACCGGCCAATGGGGCGTGCGTGGGGACGGCGCCGCCCTTCGCTTGGACGACGTCGTCAGGCGCGACCAGCTACACCCTGACGATTACGCCCACCTCGGGAGCCGCGTTCACCAAGGCCGGAATCGCCTCCACGAGCTACACGCTTGCCAGCGGCGAGGCACTCACGAGCTCCGGAACATGGTCCGTGGCGGCGCTCGATGCATCGAGCGCTTCGACCAGCGCCGGCGCAAAATCCTTCACACTCGACAGTACCCCACCGGCGGCGTTCAACCTCACTTCACCGGCAGACGGAGCGTGGGCAAGCACCGCGCACACCACCCTTACGTGGAGCGCTTCCTCCGATGTTGGGTGCGGAGGCCTGACTGCGTACCGAGTCTATATCGACGGAGCGCTGTGCTTGGAATTGCCCTCATCGAGCGCCACGACTTCTCTTTCCAATGTTATCTCCGGATGTCAGTCTGCTATCACCGATGGAGCCCATACCTGGGCCGTGGAAGCGATCGACGGCGCCGGCAATGTGCAATGGTGCAGCCAGGCCCCGGGTGGCACCGGGGGCTGGACATTCAATCTAGACAACCTACCACCGGGCGTCACGTCGTCCGCCAGCGCGAGTGTGTCGGACAATGCAATCGCGCCGGACAACATGGTCAATACCGGGCTCACGCTGGCAGTGGGGGACTCGATCCATGTGATAGCGTCGGGCACGTGGTGCTTCTCGAACGACGCCACCTGCTCTGGAGGGGCAAGCAACTTCTGCCTCGGCCCAGACGGAGAATATGTTAGCGAGAGCCGCCCGGTATCCGGCTGCGACTTCGGTTCGCTCATCGGAAGAATAGGGAGCTCTACTTCCTACCAGTGCCTGGGGAGCGATGTGACTCTCACGGCGGCGTCTTCGGGCGTTCTTTACCTCGGTGCCAACGACGATGACACCGAGAACTGTCTGACTGGCAAGACTGCTGTCACTGTTTACGCCGGAACACTGTTGACTCTGGTGGCTCCAGCAAGTGGCGCCTCGTTTGCGGCGTCCCCCACGTTTTCGTGGAATTCGCTCCAAGATCTCGGATCTGGCAGCGTGACCTACCAGCTTTTCATAGACGGAAGTGCGGTTGGATCTCCTGTCCCTGACACAACGATAACTGTTTCGACCACAATCGCGGACGGCAATCATCAGTGGTTTATTCGCGCGTCTGACCTGGTCGGCAATTCAACCGACAGCGAGAAGCGCTCGTTCACTGTCGACGCCACGCCCCCTGTTGCTTTTACTCTTGCATCTCCGGCCAGCGGAAGTTGCGCGACGATTTCCACGCCGAGCCTGTGCTGGAACGCAACCACGGACGCCAGCTCGACGGTCGCGAGCTACCAATTGATCATCGACGACGTTCTTAGCGTGGAGGTTCCCCCCACTTCCGGACAGATCTGCTCGACGCCCGCCGCCGCACTGACAACCGGCTCGCACACCTGGTTTGTACGCGCTGTCGATACGATGGGCAACAAACGCGATTCGACCAACAAGTTCACGATCTTCCTTGACTCGGTTCCGCCAGGAGACTTCTCGCTGGTATCCCCGGAAGACAATAGCTCTGTCACGACCCGGCTGCCGACCTTCACATGGACGGCATCTGTCGACGACGTGGGTCTGGCTCACTACGACCTCTACCTCGACGGCGCGGTTCTGTCTGGGGCCAGCGGTATCGCGGCCACCGAGCTCTCGTACACACCGACATCCCAGCTCACGGTTGGGGCCCACACCTGGTACGTGAAGGCGCTCGACCATTGTGGCGGGGCAGCGACAAGCGCGACCTACCACCTCACGGTGTCGGGTGCAGGTCCGGAAGCGGGACCCGAACCCAGACCCGAGGTCGGACCCGAGGCGCCCAGGGATGCTGGCGTGGTTAGCGGCCCGGATGCGGCGGGACCGGACGTTTTCACGGCGACGGGCACCAGCACGGGCACCGGTACCGTCACCACAACATCCACCGCAACAGCCACGGGTACACCCACCGCCACGAGCACGTCGACCTCGACACCTACAGGCACAGCCACGTCCACCGGTACCTCCGTCGGTGCCGAGCCCGGTCCCGACGCATCCTCGCGAGACGTAGCGACGTCCGACGCTGCAGTGGCGATCGCAGATGCTTTGGTTGTCACGCCATTGGCCGATGCTGCGGGCAACGTTGTGTCTGATGGCGCGCTCCTTCCGATCGATGCGACGACGGGCGCCCTTGCCGATCTGCCTGCGGCCAAGGCAGACAGCGGCCAACGGGCGATCCTCGATGGTGCGGGAATCGACAGCGCAAGAATCGACGGCGTTGGAATCGACGGCGCCGGAACCCAAGGCGCGGCATCGGGCACTGGATCCTCCGGCGGCTGCGGCTGCGTGGTAGGTGGAACTGCGACGAGGCGGTCAGGTATTGGGCTGATTATGATCGTCGGGTTACTTGCCTTGGGCAGCGTTCGACGTGGCCGAAATCGCCGGAGCGAGGGCGATGGGGGTGGAAGCGACGGCGGCTGATTCGCTCCGAAATAGCGCGTAGATCCTCATTGGTGCGAAGCCTCGTGCGGAAGAGTCGAGATCGTTGCCTCGCTGCAGAGAGTCGGAGTTTCGATGAGCAATCTGCGTTTGGACCGGCGCCCTAGCCAACACGGACGCCTCAGCGCAGATCGCGACGTTGCTCGGCCGGGAACAGAATATCCATGAGGTGTCCCAATTCCGCCCGAGTCCCCATGTGAGGCGCCAACTCCTGCGCGACAGCGGTCGCGGTTGGATAGCGCTTGTCAGGATCGATCGCGAGCGCATGTCGGACGACTTGCGCAGCCGGAGGCGGTAGTTGATCGATCAGGTCATACTGTGTGGTCCCTGGACCGATGGCAGCACCCACCAAATTTCCCATCGGGGTTTCGCCCCGGTAGAAGGGCTGCGCGGTCAGGCAATGGTAGAGAACCAAACCGGCCGAGAATAGGTCCGAGCGTTGATCGACGACTCCGCCGCGTGCCTGTTCGGGCGACATGAAGGAGGCGTTTCCCTTGATCATTCCGACTTCTGTGCGGCTTACCCGCTTTTCCGCTTTTGCGATCCCGAAGTCGGTGAGCTTGACCTCGCCCTGGTAGGAAACCAGGATATTTCCCGGTGCGACGTCGCGATGAACGACATCCATCGGTGTGCCATCCTTCTCGGTCTGCGCATGGGCAAAGGCAAGGGCCACCATCACCTCATGCAGAATGTAGAATGCGATGGGAACATCGAGTGGGCGGCCGAAATGCTCGACGTGCGTGTGCACCACCTGATGCACGTCCCTGCCGTGGATGTACTCGAGGGCAAGGAAGTATTCATCTCCCACCTTGCCGAAGTCGAACACGGGAACGATATTGGAGTGCACCAATCGCGCCTGTAGCTTAGCTTCATCGATGAACTGATCCACGGCGATACGGTTCTGCGCAATGTCGTGATGCATCCGTTTGACGACGAAATGGCGGACAAAGCCCTCGGCGCCGTGGGCGACGGCAAAGAAGATCTCGGCCATTCCGCCCTCGCCGATACGTTCGATGAGGTGATAACGCCCCATCTGGTTGGGGGAAACTGGTGGTGCGCTCTCACTTCGCGATGGCGGGGTGCCGCCCCCGTCTGTTTCTGCTGGCTTCAGGGCAAACGCTAAGGCCGTGCGCTCCGGAGGCCCCAGCGTCGTCTCAACTCCACCACGCTTGGTTGGACCTGCCAAAGCCTGCCCTGCCATCGTTTCCTGAGCATTGATGGGTTGTCTGGAAAGGCGCTGTTGCTGCCTCTGGCGCCGCGAAAGGCCAAGACCAAAACCAATCAGCGCCAGGACGGCTCCACTCGTGATCAAGCCAATGGGGCCGTAGCTCGGCCTAGGCGCGAGCGTGGGCGGAGAACGGAAAGCTGCCAGGATGCGCAGCCCGGCGCCGATGGGCCAAGTGGTCCCTACGTGTCCATCGTCAAGTAGCAGCGGGACATCGTCCTTGCTCCCGGCCAGCGCTGCCAGGACGCGCCCAGGTTCCCCAGGACCCGCGCTTTCGAGAAGCTTGGACTCGTCAGCGAGCCCCACGTAATCCCCCGTGGATTCGGAAGCCCGGCGCAAGGCCGCGTGATCGAGCAGTGCCCCTAACACAGCAACCGGTCCATCCTCCCCCTGTTTCGCGAGCGTTACTCGTGTCATCGCAACCAGGAAGGCCCGGCCCCGTGCCGGCAATACGGCCGAGTAGAGAGCTCGCGTTCCCATGCCGCGCAGCCAGCCTCTGATCTCAGAGTCGACCGGTCCCAATGAAAGTAGCCCGAGAGGTCCCCCCGCGGTCACAACACCACTCAGGGGAAAATGCTTCCGGAAACCTCCCCACCAGTCCTCGGTTTCGAGCAGGTCTTGGACGGTGGCTCGGTCGGCATCCATGTTCAGCGCCGCGACCAATTCGGGGACGCGGGCTGCCTCCACGACCTTCGGTTCCAGTTCTCTTGCCTGCGAGGCAAGGGTTCGTTCGATGCGCTCGCGCGCTTGCCGAGCTGGTTGTGTCAGATCGACGGTTGGTGCATGCGCAGACGATCGCGCCACGAAGCCCGCGCCCATCAGCCCGACGCCTGCAGCAGCTGTCACCCAACCGAGCAGGGTTCCCTTTGCGCCGCTAGTCTTCATACGAACCGTATTCCCCGCCGTGTTTGTTGAGATGCGGGGTTGGCGTCGATGTCTCGGTTGCGAAGGTGGCCGTAACCCCCCCGGCCGTGATCTCCAGCCGCTGTGAGACCTGTTTGAGCCTGGGGCCCCACAGGACGACGCGCCGAGGTCCAAGTGGAACAGCAGCTAGTTGGAAGGTGCCATCATCATGGACGCGGGTCCAATGTCCGTTGGGGACCACTAGAATATCCGCCCGCATCTTTGAATGGATGTTACAGAAGACCTCGACATCGCCGGGAGTCGTGAACACGACGGGCTTCGGCGTATCGCCGGACTTGAGCGTCCCGAGATCGAAGGCATCTCCCGGCGTCCGCGAAAAGGTGTTGTGGAAGACCTTGTCCTCGTTTGGAAAAAGCACCCGCGTACCGACCTGAACCACCGCAAGCGCGGGGATGAACTGCTTGTGGTCTTGTTTAATCTCGATGGTCTTGGGATGAGAGGGAACGACCTTCGGCCCGTCTACATAGACAAAGGCTTCACCGAGAGAACCGCCCTTGACGCGGACCGAACCGGAAATGGTCCCGGTGGACGCGGCCCGCACCGTGGCAGAATCTTCCCGGTCCTCGGTCTGACTTTCGCCGTGCTTTTCGGCCGGAGTGCTTGCGGATCTTTCCCGCACAGTGCTGGCAGGAAAGCCTGGCGTTGGCAAGTTCGGCGGGTTGCCTCCACCGGCACCGCCCGACTGAAGGTAGCGCAAGAGCGCACTGTGCATTTCCATGAGTTGAAGGATGAGCTGTCGCTGTTCCCGCAAATCCTGTTGCATTCGCGCAACGTCTTCTGTAAGGCGGTTGTAGTCGCTGGTTGTGGCGCCGCTGTTCCCAGAGGAGGCCGCCGTCGCAGGCGCAGGACTGCGCGCGACCAGCGCAAATCCCAGAACCAAGATCAAAGATCGACGCACCATCAGTACTCCATTTCAGTAGCTAAGAACCAAGCTGCTCGTGAACACGTCGTTTCGGATGTTAGGAATGGAGCCGTACTCGCCGTTGCGCAGATACTCGGCCTTGACAACGGCCCAGTGACTCATCACGCAGCGAACGCCGCCGGTCGCGCGCCACGACTGCGAAACATACGCTCGGTCGCTGCCCAGTGCGATGAATGCGCTTCGGTACTCCGCCCGCCCAAGAATGCCCCACGAGGCCGTCAGCATGGCATCGACCTCGACGTAGCCTCCGCCCTTGAGGTCGAGCTGGTAGACGTTCTGCGACGGATCGCCAGGCGACTTTCCCTTCAGCCACTGCGCCTTGATGTCGACCGGGCCAAGACTGGCCAGCAGATCGGGCCCAAAGAACCACATGGCGTGCGCGTTGCTGGTCGAGCGATCTTGCGGGCCGTAGCTCCCCGACATGCCGAGCTCGAGACTGAAGGGCAAGGGGGGCCGTATCGCGAGTCGTGCGCTCCCGGTCTTTCCCGAGTTGCTGTCGGTCTCGTCGTAGAAGAAGAATTGCTCGGTCGTGTTCGATCCGTTGGTCAGCGCTGCGGCGACGATCAGCCAGTCGTCCCGCCCAAACTTGCTGCGCACTTTGAGCCCCAACGCGGTTCCCGTCGTATATCGGGCGATAAGTGAGGGCGTAACGCCGAACCGTCGATCCGACTTGCGATCGCGGTACTCGATACCAAGCACCGATTCTATCTTGCCGACAAAGATCGACGTGCGCCGCGACTCGGTCGGCAGCCATTCGAGCTGTGCGATATCCATGTCGAAGGAATCGCCCAACGAGAAATCGCTCCCCGTTCTCGGGGTGAAGTTCACGCTGGCGGTGATGATGGCGTTCGAGACCGGGGTGGCGCGCATGCGCAAGTTGACCTCGTTCATCACGAAGCCCGCGGCGCCGCGCGAGTGGATGCTGTCGAAGCGTGCGACGCCCGGGGCAGTGCCGAGGTCGGCGACTTCCCCTCGGCTGTTGACCGCCGGGGCGAGAATGTCGCCCAGGAAGACCCACGAATAGTTGGTGTAGGGCGGTTGGTTGAGAATCGCGTGGCCGTAGTCCTGCACGTAGCCTGCGCCGTTTCCCTGGGGCACGAAGAAACCAAAGTCGACGTAACCCTCCCAGGTGAGGTTCTGCCGACTGTTGGCCGCGAGTTGCTCGTTTTGTCGAATCTGCGCCTCTAGTAAGTCCGCGGAGGACGAGGAATTGCCTTCGCGCTCCGCCGACGCGTCGTCCTGCGGTTCGGCGGTCGAGGCGGCAGTCGCGGTGGAAGATTCCCTGGGCAATGGCGGCGTGAAAGCCGGCAGCGACGGCAACTTCGCCGGTGATGCAGTCTCCTGGGCCTGGGCCGTTGGCGAGAAGGCCGGCACGAGGACAACCAGCGGCAGGATGAAGGTGGCGCCTCTCACGGTCTGTCCAATCCCACGCCGCCATCCGGCGTGAAGGCAAGTCCACCGTCGGGCGTGAGGCCAAGTCCGCCGTCGGGCGTGAAGCCAAGTCCACCGTCGGGATTCTCGTCAGCCACGGGTGGTGACCCCAGGATTTCTCTTGGTCCCGGCTCGCCTGTCAAGCTCTCCAGAAAGGCCACGAGATCGTCGCGATCCTGAGCGCTGAGGGTGAGCGGCGACAGCACGGAAGTTCCGAGGGTCCCGGAGCTGTCTGCCTGACTGTAGTGCCAGACCACGTCGGAAAGCGTGGCCAGACTGCCGTCGTGCATGTACGGCGCGGTCAAGGCCACATCGCGCAGACTGGGCGTACGCCATGCACCCATGAGGCTGGCCGGGGGCGCAGTCGTATCGGGAATGCTCGACGGGGACGCACTGTCGTCGTAGACAGTGCCACGATGGAAAACGTTCGTCGCTGGCGGGTCGACCAATTTTTGGTGACCAGCATAGGCTCCAGCCGGCAAGCAGGTCGGCCCCGTATTGCCGTTGCTGCAATCGCAGGGCGAGGATAGGCAAGCCTCCGCAGTTGGTACATGATCGCCGATTTGCGGAATTCCGATGTTGTGAAATCTTCCGTCTGAAAGCATCGGCGTGTTGTGGCAGTCGATGCACGACGCCTTCCCAATGAACAGGCGAAGTCCCCTTATTGCGGCTGGCGACAAGGCAGACGAATTGGTTCCTTCGCTTGCGTATTTGTCGAACGGGGAGCCATCGCTCGAGAGGAGCCATTCATAGGCCGCGATGGCCTTGGCCGCATTGACGTGCACGCGGGTGACGATGTCCTGGGGGGAAAGCTGCAGGGGGTCCGTCGGATCAAGAGGGAGGCTGGGGAGCCCGTTGTATTGCTTCATAAACTTAGCGGTATCACTGCCGGCAAGGTCCGGCGCTGGCCCGAGCAGTGCCGCGACCGCGTCGATCTCGGACGGCGAGGGCGCATCGAACGCGGCGGCTTGGTAACTCTCTCGGTAACGTGTGACGATGACCCAAAAGGTCTTCATGCGGTTGCCGTTCATCGACACCGGACTTTCCATAACTTGTGCAGCCTGGGCCCAGAGGGTGTCAGTCCGTCCGTTCCAGTAAAGGACCGGGAAGCGTGCTGCGTTCAGGGTTTGCTGAGCATTCACGTCGTACCAGCCGGCGCCGACCGATACATGCCGGGGCTCCGATGTGTAGTCGGAACCACCGCGCTGTGGGTCGTGGCAGCTGGCGCAGCTCAGATTGATTTGGCCGGTGCCCCCAACGGGCCGCGTGGTCGGTGCGGGGGCGCCTAGGCTGTCCTTGTTGTAGACGCTCCCCGAGAGCAACGGCTCGTAGTAAAGATGCCAGCCGAGCTGGACGACCGGATCGTGGACGGCGTCCTGCCTCAACGTCCCTTGGGTGTCCTCGATGGGCAAGTACTTGTTGGACGGGTCGGGAACCGCCGGCTTAGCTCCGACGTTGGCCAGGCTCTGGACGCGCGCCCACTCGTCTTTGGTGAAGCCACACCCCTGGTCGCCGCAAGCGAGTTTGTCGGCCCAGTTGCCGCAACCCACTTCGCCCACTGTGGCCGCCACGACAGCGAGCCACCAAGCACGGGCGTGCGCCGGTACCGGCGACCACCGTATCGGTCGACTTACCTCAACAAGCCTGCGCATGGGCCACCAAGGCTAAGCATGTCCTAACTCTAATTCGGACTTATTCTGTCGTGTATTGCGCTGGCGTCAAGCTCTTGCGCAGATACAGCCGTTGGGAGGAGCATTCGCGCATCTGCCGTGGTGACGATCGTCTCGACCGGCGGGATGCAGAGAACCGCGATCGCGGTCAACGCATCGTTTCTACCCGCAGAGCGACGAAATCGTCAGCGACATCCAGCCCTTTCGCTCGAGGCCGCCACGAACCGCGATAGGGCCCAGATTGGGAAATAGCGCCGGTAGTTTTCGTAGTTGATGAGCGCCGTCTTGTTGAAGACGCCGGAGATGCCCTGGCGCGGCCAATCGCCGCTTTCAAGCTGGGACGCTACGAGGAACTGCGCTGCCCGGGCGCAGCGGGGATCGCGCGCTTGGCCCGCATCGATGAGGGTCAAGAGAGCCCAGGCGGTATTGACCGCGTGGCTGACGCTCTTGACGTAACGTCTCTCCGCGCAGCTGGTGCCGCTTTCGCCCCAGCCACCGTCGGGATTCTGGTGCGCGTAGAGAAACTCGCCTGCGCGCCGCAAGGCCGGGTCGTTCTCGGTCGCTCCGGCCGCGCAGAGACCTCGCACGCCGAACCAGGTGCCGTAGGTGAAGCAGACCCCCCAAGACCCTTCCCAACTACCGTCGGGGCGCTGGCACCTGCGCAGAAAACGCTCGCCGCGGCTTATGGCGAAGGCAGCCTTGCCTCCCAGGGGATCGTCGGCGGCGCGCCGGCCGGCGAAGTGTCGTCGACAAAGCGCTAGGCTGTGCAGGCACGCGGCGGTGCACTCGACGTACGAATGGTCGACCATGATGTCGCCGAACACGGCGGCCGGGTTGAAGTGCTCCAGCCAGCGGCCCCCGCGTTGTCTTTCGTAGGTGGCCCACCCGCCGTCGCGGTTTTGCCACCCGAGGATCATCCGAACCGCATCGAAAACGCGGTCTTCCGGTAGCGCGGGCAGTCCGGCCTCTTCGCACAGGATGGACGCGGTCAGGCCCTCGGCCGTGCAGTCGGTGATCGGCCAGCCGTGCTCACGATCGGAAAACGGCCATCCACCGCGGCTGGGGTTGCGGTGGTAGCGCTGGTAGCTCGGCAGATCCTCGAGCACTTGATTATCGACGATGTAGCGGTAGGCGCGTTCGAGCGTCGGGCGATGCGCGGCCGGACTGGGTGTCGTCAGCATCGCCTGGGTGGCAAACGCCGTGTCCCACAACGCGGTCGAGTTGTAGCCGTTCATCTTGGTGCCGTCGTGCCCGTCCCACAGGTAGCCTTCAAGGGCGGCGAAGCTCCGCTCGGTCTCGTCGCTGTGCGGGGAGCGAAAGTGGTGCACCAGGGTGTTGAGGACGGCGTTGACCGGGCCGATGCGGATGAAATGGGTCGCACGGTCTTCAAACTCGATATGATCGAACAGGCGGTCCAGCGCGCGCTTGCGCAGCGCGGACACGTGCGTCCGCTCGTAGGCGTTCATAATCAGGTTGACCATCTTCAGCGCAGACGTGGTCGGCGTGTAGACGTCGCGCGCGGCGACAGTGGCCCGATGCTCGGCGAAACGGATGCTTTGGTAAGGACGATCGTAGATCTCGCTTCGCAGGGCACGGGTGAGATCGTCGGCGGGCATCTGAGCCTTGGTGCCGTAGAGGTACGCCATGGGCAGGTAGACCTGTCGCGTGTGGCACCAAAGGTGGCCCGGGTGCAGCGGAAAGGCCGCGGGGAGAAGCCACAATTCCGGCAAGATCGGCTGCAGCCCCTGGTAGTCGTAGAGATTGAGCAGCGCGAGAATGAACTTGCCCCAGCTCGCGCAAGCCAGCGCGGTGCCATTGGCCAGGATGAAGGCGCGTGCCCGAGCGGCGCACCCGTCGGACGCCGGCAACCCGAGCAGTCGAAGCGCCACGTAAGAAAGTACGGTGGTGAAGAGGCACCCAGAGCCTTCCACGTGGAGGCCATAGCTACCGTCAGCACTTTGGGTCGCGCTTAGATACGCGATCATGCGGGCCCGGCGGTCCGGCTCGATGGGCCGACGGGCGACGTGGCGCGCGGCCAGGTACATGGGCAGAAGGAACATCGGTCCGCCGTAGTCGCCGCGCCACGCGCCGCTCGGCTCCTGGCACGAACACAGATAGTCGAGACCGCGCTCGATCGCGCGCTCGCACGACGGGCGCCTCACATCAGAATGGGAAATCTCCGCAGAGGTCCCGGTCACGTCGGGTTCCGCCACAATCGCTGCGCCGCATGCGAAGCCGTGCGTGTGTAAGGCTCCCAGAAGGCGCCGCCTTCGATATCGCCGAGCAGCTCTTTGTAAAGGGGCACCAGCTTCGCCTTCCACTCGGGGTCGATCTTAACCGCGCGCGCGGCCCATTCGTGGCAGTGGCGGCAACTTTCGCAATCGGTCGATTGGCAGTTCTTCTCGGCAAAGCGCTCCATGAAGCCATCGAGCGCGCGATTGTCGATGTAGACCGGGTTCGCACCTTCGCGCGGATACAGCATGCTGGCGGCGTGGCCGAAGTCGACCAGCTTGCGGAAGTGGAAGAGGTTCACCGTGAAGGGCTTGATGAAGTACTTGAACATGCGGCGCTTGGAGCTGGCGTCCTTGTCCACCGTGCCCAGCTTGTCCTTCGGGTAGGCATAGTTCTGTACGAGATCGAGAAGGTTGCCGTCGTAGCGGCGCGCGGAATAGGCCTTGACCCGTTCGAGCAGAATCTGGGTCGGGGTGTTGCGCTCGACGATCTTGAAGGTCTCGTACCCGAGCTTTTCGTAGTAGTGCAGATCCTCGGGTCGGATCCAGTTCGCGCGCAGATAGTTCGCCGGCTCGTGCAGACGAATCTGGTTGCACAGGATGGAACAGTAGTCGAGCGGGAAACCCCGGCTCTTCGATTGCGAGGCCGCCGACAGCGCCACCGCGTGGTTCCCGGCGATGGCGCAATCCGTGCGACACCAATTGTTGACGATGAGCTGCAGGTCCACGCCCTGTGCGGCCTGCTTCATCGCCGCAAGGGTCTCGAATTCGCGATGCACCCCCACCTCGGAGACCACGATCACGTCCGCACCCTGATCCACCCAGAAGCGCACCTTGCGGGGCGTGTCGGTGAAGCGGTGGGAGCTGACTCGCACCTTGAGGCGAGGGTGGCGCAGCTTGATGAGACGCAGGAAGTAGACGTTGGCGACGGTGATGGAGTCGACGCCGATGCCGTCCACCCACTCCAGCATTTCCTCCATCTTGCGCTGTCCGACCCGAGTGAACTCGGTGTTGCCCATCGCCGACGCGTTGAGGAGGTAGTTGAACTGGATTCCGCGCGCGTGGGCCATGTTCACCGTGCGGGCCAAGGTTCGCCGGGTGACCTCGGGCAAGTAGAAGGCAGGCCGTCCGCCGCCGAAGTAGTCGCTGGTGAGCTTTCCGTAAACCTCGTACACGGGATAGCCTTCGAGGCCTTTCAAGAGGGCATCATCGAAATTGCATGCGACGGAGAGCTTCATCATATGGCACCTTTCCTGGGGAGCTCGCGGCACAGCCTGCAAGGGCTGAACCATCTCCCGCGCTGGCAGCTTTATCACTTTCCGGCCGGCTTGCCGCTGCATTAAAATACGGCTTCGCCGGGCTTGAGCGCAAGGGCACGTCGGTGTGCGAAATCGCACGTCGGCCGGCGGGCCGGGAGCGATTCGGGTTAGGCTTCCCGGGGCCAGTTTAGTATCATCCCGCCCTTCTCGATGAAGGTGGAATCCGCAAATCTCTCGCAGCTTCTGCAGGCCGTCCTGCGGGGCGCCGCCAAGATTGTCGGCTGCAGCTCCACCCATCTCATCCTGTTTGACGAGAAGGCGCAGAAGATCCGCATCCACCTGGGCGCCACGGCCGACGCCCTGCCGCTCATCGCCCAAATCGAAAAGCTGCTGGGAGCCCAGTTTCAGGATTTTTTCTGGCCAATGCGCAGCGCCAAAGGCAGCCTGGCCAGCCACTGCTGGCGCGAGACCGTGTACTGCGAAACCCGTTCCCTCAAGGAGCTGGTCGGCGCGGCCCTGCCCCCGCTGATCTGTTTGGCGATCGAGCGCCTGATCGGCGAGCGTAGCTTTGCCTGTGTGCCTGCCCTGGGCAGCACGCGAAACTACGGCGTGCTGTTGTTCGAAAAGGAGGGCCCCCAGCCGTTCAACCGCCAGCAGCGCGAAGTGCTGATGCGCTACGCGCGCCGAATCGGGGAGATTCTAGAAAACGATCTGATGGGCCAGAGTCAGTCGCTCTTCGATCAGCTCCCCGACGACAAGCCCGACAGCCTGATCTACGACGAGAACGGCGAGCTGCGGGGCCATAGTCCGCGCGGCAACGCGACCATCGAACGGGTCCTGCGAGCGGACGGCCTTAGGCGCGCCATCGCGGCCAGCGCGCGCGCTTTTCTGGCGGCTGTGCCCGCGGAACGCGAACGCAGCCTTGAAGTCGACGGCGAGGTCCGGGCCACTTTCTCGCGCCTCGACGTGGAGGGGACGCGTGGGGCCTTGTGCATGCTCTCATCGCTGCAGCCGGCGCCGGCATCGATCGAAAACCAGCTGGTGCGGCTTACCCTCGGCGATCCCGCGCCCGCGCTGTTCCTGGATCCGAATTTTTGTATCACCGCGTGCAATCCGGCCACGACCCAGCTTCTGGGGATCGATTCGGCCGAGCTCGACGGCCAGCCTCTGAGCTCGGTGTTTTCGGCGCCCGACGAGGTGATGAACATTCTCAGCTACGAGACCCTGGATCCGCAGCGAGCCTATTCCGAACGCGCGACGGTGGTTCGACACCGCGACGGATCGCTGGTTCCGGTGCAAGTCGAGGCGTTGCTGCTGGCGGACGACTCGCATCAGTTGGTTGGTTTCCTGCTGGTGTTGCGGGCCCCGGCGAAGCGTGATTCCCACCACCTAGAAGAGCAGGAGCGCCTGGCCACGATGGGCGAGATGGCGGCTCACCTGGCGCACGAGATTCGCAATCCGCTGGTCGCTATCGGCGCCACCCTGGAAAGCCTTCGCCGCGATCCCGAGACCCCGGCCGGCCAGCATGCAATCTTGGATGCGCTGGCCAAAGAGATCGTGCGCATGGACATGATCTTGCGAGATTACCTCACCGCCCGCCGCGAAGTTCTGGTCACCCGCGTGCGCGTCGGCGAGCTGGTGGACGAGGCGCGCCGATTGCTCGCCGGGGCGTATCGCTTGACCGGGAAGACCATTCGCTGTCAGGTCGATCCAGATCTGACCATCGAGGCCGACTACGAAGCGATGAAGCAAGTGGTGTTCAACCTCCTGCTCAACGCCCTCGAGGCAAGCCCGGCAGGGGGCGAGGTCACCTGCGACGTCGCCAGCAAAGGATACGAGCTGGCCATCACCGTGGAGGATCGCGGGCCTGGCCTACCGGCCAGCGCCGCCGATTGCCTGCGCCCCTTCTTTACCACCAAGAAGAACGGCACCGGTCTCGGCCTCGCGGTGTGCGACAAGATCGCGCACGCTCACGGCGGTTTCGTCGATCTCCGAAATCGCGAAGGAGGCGGGTGCCAGGCCACCGTGGTGTTGCCCGCCTCGCGCAGCCTGATGGAGGGCGCCAGGTGACCGAGCCTTTCCGAGCCCTGGTGGTCGACGACGAGCTCCTTTACGCTCAGGCCATCGGGCGCGAGCTCGGCCGTCAGGGGATCGCCTGCGATCTCGCCTACAACTGCGCGGATGCGCTACGGTTCGTCGCCAGTCGACAATACGGCGTGATCCTGCTCGATCACCGGTTGCCCGACGACGACGGCATCCGGATCATTCCGCAACTTCTCACTCAACAGCCCGATGCCGCCGTGGTCATGATGACCGCCTACCAGACCATCCCCAATGCGGTGCAAGCCATGCGCAACGGGGCCGAGGACTACATCGTGAAAGAGGCGAGCGTGGCGCCCATCCTCGAGCGCGTCCTTGAGCTGCGTCGGCGCACGCAAGTTCGCGAAAGCACGTCTAGCAATGGCGACGCGAGCCGCTCCGGGCTGCTTGGAACCTCGAACGCCATGCGCCTAGTGATTGACCAGCTCAAGAAGGTCGCGCTGGCCAAGGAAACCACCTTGCTTCTCACCGGCGAAACCGGCGTCGGGAAGGAGGTGGCGTGTCGCTATCTGCATTCCCTGTCGCGGCCAGCCGGCTCGCCCTTCGTGGTCGTCGATTGCCTGTCCCTGCCCGAGAACCTGGCGGAAAGTCTGCTCTTCGGTCACGAGCGGGGTGCCTACACCGGCGCGCACGAGCAGCAGATCGGCGCCTTCGAGGACGCGCGCGACGGCACGGTTTTCCTCGACGAGATTGGCGACATGGAGCAGGGCCAGGGAAAGCTTCTGCGGGTGCTGGAAAGCCGCACCTTTCGCCGGCTGGGCTCGACCCGGGAGACTCCGCTGCGCGCCCGCGTGGTCGCCGCCACCAACCAGGATCTGCCCGCGCTGGTCGACGAGGGCCGCTTCCGTCTCGACCTCTACCAACGGCTTGCGGTCTTCCCGATCCACCTTCCGCCGCTGCGCGAGCGGGGTGACGACGTGCTGCTGCTGGCCGAGCACTTCCGCGCCTTGCTCAGCGAGCGCCTGCACAAGCCTACCGAGCCGCTCGGCACCGAGGTCAGCCAGGCCCTCTTGGGCTACGCCTATCCTGGCAATGTGCGCGAGCTCAAGAACATCATGGAGCGCGCGGTGATCATGACCGAGTCGGCGCGTATCGAGCTCAAACATCTGCCCGAGCGCGTGTTGGCCCGCGGCACCAACGATTCCGTGGCGGCAGGCCGATCCATCGAGACCCTGGCGGGGATCGATTCCTTGGTTGAGGTGGAAACGCGCATGATCCGCCAAGCCATGAGTCGCGCCGGTAACGTGCGCACACAGGCGGCGAAGCTTCTCGGCATCAGCCGATATCAACTCTTGCGCCGAATGCGCAAATTCGGGATGAACGTAGAGCCCGACGCGCAGGAATCCGGGCCAGGATCCATGAGATAGATCCATGAGATAGACCCATGAGATAGGTTAAGAGCAGGCCAAACAAACATGCAGCAGCAAACTACCGTTCCGAGTGTCGAAATTCCGTCAACCCCTCCCACTCCTCCGCAAGAAAGTCGCCCGACCGCGAGCGAGCCCACGGCGATCCCGTGGAAGAAGTTCAGCGGGCGCATCAGCTATTCGGCTTGCAACGAAGACTCGTACAGCGAGCTCAAGGCGTTGCGGCTCGACCCGGGCAAGCGCGTACTGTGCATCACCGCCGGCGGTGGTCGCGTGCTCAACCTGCTCCACGATCGCCCTCGGGAGATTGTGGCGGTGGACGTGAACCCGACCCAGAACCACCTGCTCGAGCTCAAGATTGCGGCCATGCGCGCGCTCGACTACGAGCCATACCTTGGGTTCCTCGGCGTGCGGGCCACGCGCGATCGCCTGGGCGTGTACAAAACCCTCCGCGCCGATCTCTCCACCGCCGCGCGAGACTATTTCGATGCCCATCCGAAGATGGTGAAGCTGGGGGCGCTTTATCAGGGCAGCCTGGAGCGTTTTCTGGTTCACGTGGCGCGCGTCGTGCACGTGGTGCGGCCGTTCTGGATCAAGCGGCTTTTCAGCTTCCAGGACATCGCAGAGCAGCGCCGTTTTCTCGAGGGCTGGGACACCAAGATCTGGCGCTTCGTGGTCGAGACCATTTGCCGACGTTCGCTGCTTGAGCTGTTCTCGCACGACCCTGGCTTCTGGCGATTCGTGCCGCCCGACGTTCCCCTGCATTCGCGCATCTTCGATCTTGTCCACCGCTATCTTTGCAACCACCTCGCGCGCGAGAGCCACCTTTTGCAGTTGGTGTTCTACGCTCGCTACGTGTACGAGCCGGCCATGCCTATCTATCTTCAGCCCGGGCTTTATGCGGGCATCCGCGAAGCGCTCAAGACCACCAAGATCACGCAGGTGACAGCACCGGTGACCGAGGTACTTTCCCAGGCCGCCGACGCCAGCTTCGACGCCTATTCGATTGCGGACGTGTCGTCGTACCTGAGCGAGGTCGACTTCAATTCACTCATGCACGAGATCATGCGAACCGCCCGCCCCGACGCGCGCCTGTGCTCGCGCGGCATCTTCGTGCATCGCCCGCTCCCGGCCGAGTACGTGCCGCGAGTGAGCCGCGATCCCGATCTGGAAAAGCAACTGGCATTCGACGACATGGCCATGGTGCACGAGTTCGTGGTGGGGACGGTGCAGGGGTAGGCGCGGGAGCCCGATGGGAGATGTGAAAGCATCGAGCCTCAGCTCGTCTGGAGAGCCGACGAAAGAAACGCCTCTAGCATGGCGAGCACGCGCTGGGGTTGCTCAAGAGCGCTGATGTGTCCGGCGCCTTCGATGATCTCGAGGCGGGCGCCCGCGATGGCGGCGGCCAGCGCCTGTGACTCAGGCACCGGTCGCGGTCTGTCGTGTCGCCCCACCGCGACCAGGGTCGGGCACCGGATCTCGCCCAAACGCTCGTGAAGCGACGGTCGCGAAAAGATCGCCCTGCCCAGCGCCACGATACTCGCCAGGCGGTCTTTTCCAATCTCCAGAAGCGAACGGCGAAAACCGTCGACCAGGGTTGGGTTGTCGGTCAGTGTTTCGGGCGCGAAGTAGAGTGGCACGACTTGCTCGGCCAGCGGCGGAGGGATCGCACCCACGCGTTCCATGACGTCCAGCATGCCGAAGTACAGCGCCCTCGTCGCCGTGGGCTCGGCGCCGGCGACCGTGTCCATCAGCACCAGCGCCTTCACCCGATCCGGGCAATCGAGTGCCATCTCGATCCCCCAAATCCCGCCCACGGAAAGGCCAACGATGGCGAACTGGTCGAGCCCCAGCCCATCGGCCAGGCCTCGCATGTCGCCGGCCAGCTTGGACATCGAATAGGGCACCTCAGGAACGGTACCGGATTTCCCATGCCCCCAGAGCTCCGGGACGATGCAGCGGTAGCGGGTGGAGAGCCCTTCGACCTGCGGCGCCCACATGGCAGCGTCCCACAAATAGCTTTCACCGAAAACCACGGGAAAGCCGGCGCCGCGGTCGAGGTAGTGAAGGTCTTGTCCATGAATCGTGATGTGCGGCACGGCAACCTCTCGAGGAAAAGAAGAGCGACAAGGCTAGCCCCGGTTCGATGGTGCTGCCAGGGCCGGGGGCTGCGGGCACCGTGACAATTCGTCAGAGATATGCAAGTCGTCGTGCACCGCTGACACCATTGCGGATTATGCCGCGGAAGCCTGCTGCTGGCCTGCGGGTCTGGGCGCATTCCTCGCGTGGACCAGGGTTTGCATCCCGACGCTCCCTGAGTGCACCATGGTGACCTTTCGAAAATCAGCAATCACTTCATTCTGTCTGGCGACTCTGTTCGCGGCATCCGGGTGTGGAAGAGACGGCCTCTCGTCGAACGAGATCCAGGGAGCCGCAAGTGAGGGAGCTGTCACGGTCAGGCGCGTCTTTCGCATACCCAACAACCTGCCTGACGAGTGGGCCGCGTATCAAGACGGCGCCGGCCCATGGATTCCCATCCAGCCTATCGAGAAAGGGGGCCAGGAATACGAATTCGTGTTGAAGGATCCGTCCAGGCAACTGGGCTTCCTTGTCGCAGCCAACCTTGGACTCGGCCATGTAGAAGTGTCGGTTGCTTACCTGACCGTAGACGACTGCCTCAATGGACTCGAGCTCGACCTGAGCGGGCCAAGCAGCAACCTTCGCACCCAGCACGGCACCATCGGCTGGTCGGTCGCCGGGCTGGCGAACGATGAGCATGCGATGGTGTCTATCGCGGGACAATCGTTCGAGACCCTGCCACCTGGCTTGGGTTATGCGACCGACGCGGACTGGCCAGAGACCGGCGACTTGCTGGTCACGGCGGGTCCCTTGCACGGGTTACCCACACGCATGGTTGTCAGGCGAAACCTGCGTCTCGTCCCTGACATGACTATCCCGCTCATCGCTCTCTCCAGCGCCGAGTCTGTGCCCTTGCAGGCTGGCCAAGTCACTCTCACGAATACGCCCATCGCCGACTACATTTATGCAGGCGTCTCACTGATCACCGCCGGCGGCGATGTTCCAATGAACCAAGGAATCGCTTCGGGCGCGACAGTTCCATTCATGTTCTTGCCTTCCTCAAAGCAAGCTCCAGGAGACCTCTACGAAGTCGAGTACCAGTACGAATCAGCGGCCGGGGTCGGCCATGTCGCCTCCTATTTTCATTCGCCCACCGGTCATCAACTGGTGATCCCGTCACTTCCGTCCGGTGCCACTGTTTCGAATGGAGGCGGCCCTGGCGACGTGCGCTTGACCGCCGCGTGGCCCGTCACAGAGCCAGGATTGATTCGCTTTGCCAATTACACGCAGGGCCCCGATGCCCTGAATGACAAGTGGTGGCACCTCGATGTTTCGCCCAACTATGCAAGCGGAGACAATGGGATCGTGACGGTTCCCGATCTGCGGAACGTCGCTGGCTGGAACAGCGTCTGGGATTTGGCAGTCGGCACGTCGACGAGTTGGCAGGTCGGGACCAGCCGACCCTCGCGCGCGGGCTCTGCCCCGCAGGACGGAACCCGCGAAACCTGGACCGCCCAATCAGGGACCTTCACGCCGTAGCCGCGGGACCGCTCCCAGTCGATGGTTGGCGGACCACGCAGCAACCACAAAGTGGCGCTGTAAACCGAAGGGGCTTAGCAGGCCGCCGCTCCTCGGTGGTTTCTCGGTCGGGCGGCGACGGCGACTGCCGCTAAGCAAGCGGTGGCGCGCTGACCTGCCGCCCGACCTGACCATGCGCCGGGACAGCCGGCCGATGTCACGCTTGGGCTCGTCCGCTGCCAACCTCCTGCTAAGGTTTCCTGCATGGCTGAAACACGTTCGCCTGCTTCGAAGCGTTGCGACTGGGCCGGCGGGGAGCCGCTCTACATTCGCTATCACGACGAGGAATGGGGGATACCGGTGCGCGACGACGACAAGCTGTTCGAGCTTCTGCTTCTCGAGGGCGCCCAGGCGGGCTTGAGTTGGCTGACGATTCTGCGCAAACGCGAAGGCTACCGGCGTGCCTTTGCCGGGTTCGATCCGCGCAAGGTGGCACGCTTCAATGCCAAGGATGTCGATCGTTTGCTTCAGGATCCGGGCATTGTCCGCAATCGGGCCAAGGTGACTTCCGCGGTCAACAACGCACGCGCTTTTCTCCAGGTGCAGGCCGAGTTCGGCTCGTTTGCGGCGTATCAATGGCGCTTTGTCGATGGCCGTCCCCTTCAGAACCGATTCTCGAGCTTGAGGGAAATACCGGCGCGGACCGAAATCTCGGATGCTTTCAGCCAGGACCTACGACACCGCGGTTTCAATTTCGTTGGTTCCACCATCATGTACGCGTACATGCAGGCCGTTGGCATGGTCAATGACCACCTGGTGACGTGTCATCGTCACAAGGCCGTGGCCCGCCTGGGAAAGGCGTTTTACTTGGCCGCCAAGCCATGAACCTTCTCTTCGGTAGGCGTCGGCGCTCGTGGCGGTGGCAGAGACTTCTTCGTAGAGTTCACTCGGCTTGGTGTCGTAGACTCGGTTCATGTCCCGGCCGCGAGTGCCACCTGTCCTATGGGCTGCTGTCGCCGCTTGCGCCGCCTGCCAGGGGGGATTGCACCTCGTCTCGGGTTCCGATGGCAGGAGCGGCCCGGATGCGGCTGAAGGCGGTGCTGATGTCGTGGCATCGGTGGACGCAGGCTTGGCTAGCAGCGCGCCAGATGTTCGGATCGCGGACGAGCCTGTGCTCGCCGACGCATCGGCGATATTGGTCGAGACACCCACGGAGGTGGCGCAGGTGCTTCGGAGGGGAACCAACTATGGTAGCCTGACTGTGGTCGTGTACTCGGACGCCAGCGCCGTGCGCACCATGGTCGGCAGTGTATGGAACGATGGTGCGTCCGATGCATCGACGGTAACAACCCTTCCTCTCGGTTCGCCCGAGCTGGTCAAGTTCCTGCAAGACCTTGCCGCGGTGGACGACGTGTCCGCCATCCAGGGTCCGCCCACATGTCCGGGAGATTCGGTTTCCTTTGGAACCCGCACCTACCTGACCGTCGGTGAGAAGACCGGGGGCAATCTCCAGTGCCCTGACAATCCTACCCCTGCGCAGGCGGCGCTGGCCGCCGACTGCGTGACCCTCACCCAGTGATTCGCGGCCATTCCGATCTCTCGGGTAGAGGGGGGCAGGGCTCTCACTGCTCCGGCTTTACCTGAGGTTCGCGAAAATTCTCAGCTCGCGCTTTGGATCATGCCACAACGTGCTTCGTATTCGCAGCTTCCTCTTTGGCGGCGGCCTCTTTGGCGGCTTCCTCTTTGGCCAGCAGCCTCCTCGCTTGCAGATCACCGGTGCCAGCTTCCTTGGCGGTTTGGGCCGGGGTTTCCGAAGCCTCTCGCAACGCCGCCTGTGCAGCGCTGCTCAGCTGCACGGAATCGCTCGGGACGGTCTCCCGCCGGGATTCGGGTGGCTTGGAACGTACGGCCGCAGCCTGGGCCGGAGCCTGGGTTTGGGTTACGCTGCCTACCGGGTCGGCCATGTTGATAGTCTCCTTTGTGCGTTTGACGTGACGGGAAAACTCGATCGGGTCGCTCGCCCCAACCTGTCCTACGCAAACCAGATGCCGGACCGATTGAGCGGAGAATCCTGTGCGAATTGTCCTAGCCGTCGGTAGCCCATCAGCGACATGAGCTCCTCCGATGTCGGGTTGCCGACAGCACCGCGCACGATGACCCGCCGGAAATCCACTTCGCGTCGCGAAACAAAAGAGGACTCCGCTTGTCCCGTTATGCTCTGGGTTGCAGTGCGACATGCAAGAAGGCGCTTGTACCGAGTCCTTGCCCGCTTAAGACTTGGGTCTTTCAGCGGAGGTTTACATGGCGCGACGCCGAGCACGCTTGACTGTGCAAGTTCAAACTCGTCGTGAGTTTCTGGAACGGAGCATGGGAGCTGTTGCCTCGGCAGGCCTCGCGGCCTGCCTGCCACCCCGCCGAGACTCGCGCGGAGACGGGGGCGTTTTCCCGCCGAAGGACGCGTACTTGGATTCGCCATCAGACGCCGGCTCGTCGAAGCAAGATGCCAGCGAGCCGAGTGGGCCTCAGCCTGTAACAGCCTACGGCCCCATCACTCCCAATGAACACTTCTACATCACGAGCTGTTGCTCGAATCCGGAGGTCGATGCCTCCACTTGGGCTCTCTCAATCCAGGACCGCGGCGTCGAAATCGCCAGCCTCGACTACACCACTCTGACAAGTCTTCCTGCCCGCAACAAGGAGCACACCCTGGAGTGCATCAGCGCGGGTCCGCGCTACTTGGCGATTTCCAATGCGATATGGACAGGGCTTCCCCTGACTGAAGTGTTCGACGCAGCGGGCGTTCAAGTCTCGCCGGGCACGATAGAGCTGGTGTTCAGAAGCGTAGACGGCTATTTCACGTCTGATCCGGTGGAGGATCTGCAGAAACCCGCATGGCTGGTTTGGCTCATGAACGGCGTTCCGCTACCGACGGAGCACGGTTATCCGGTGCGACTCCTCGTGCCTGGGCGTTACGGCATGAAGAACCCGAAATGGATTACCAGTATCGACTTCGTCGATCAGCCGTTTGCTGGATACTGGGACCAATTGGGTTGGTCCAAGGATGCCGTTTACCAAACCAACGCGTTGGTTCACGATCCTCTCGACGACGTACCCGCTGGAGAGATCGTTGTCAATGGAACCGCATTCGCCGGCAGCGATCCGATTGTTTCCGTGGAGGTGTCCGTGGATGGGGGCGAGTGGCTTCCGGCGACACGCGACTACTCCCCGGGACCCGATATCTGGACGCTCTGGCACTACGACATGGTGCTCGAGCCAGGCCCTCACGCACTTCAGGTGAGGTGCACCACCCTTTCCGGAAGTCAGAGCGATCCATCATCGGATGACAGCGACCCTGCCGACGGCTACGGCGGCAGCGAGCTGGTCACCTTCAACGTAACCTGAATTGCGGCGGTGTGGTTTGTGGTGTCGGGTGCCATCGCGGGGGTCCAATGCCGCTACCGGCCTGGACCACCCTGCGATCTAGGCGGCTCGACTCTAGCTGGCCGGGATTACCAAGGGGACCAGGATCGGCGCATCGAGCCCCGACGCCGACAGCCAGAAGGTGTCCGGGATAAGGCTGCCCCCAAGCAGGCTGGTCAGTACCTGGGCATTGACGGTGACGATCTGGCTCGCGCCCGAGGCCATGGAGCCGAGCTCCCAGGTCGCCTCCAGTCCCGCGCTGCAGGTCGCGCTGCCCGCGCAGAGGCCGGCGTTCGGATCGGCGTCGTTTGCATAATTGAATTGCAGCCCCACCGGAACCCGCAGGTAGAGCTGGACGGTGTCCACCGCCCGAGCGGTCGTATTCGTCACGGTCGCGGTATAGAGCAGTCGGTTTCCGGGAACGGCCGGGTTGGGGCTCGCCGTCACTGTGAGCGTCATCCCTTGCGGAGCGGCGACAACGGGTATCGCGTAGTCCGTCACCGCGTCGATCTCGGCGCCGCCGTCGTAGGTCAGCGCCGCCCGCCCGGCGAGGATGGTTCCGGGAGGGGCCGTGCCGTCTCCCGTCACCTCCACGGTAAGATGCAGATCAGCTCCTACTGCGACGGTGCCGAGGTTCCACACGATGTCGCCCGAGGCATCCTGGGCGCCGCCACCCGAGATGGTCCCCACCGTCACGCCGTGCGGGAGGGTGGCGCGCAACTGGGCATTGGTCAGCGCATTCAAACCAATCTGACCGATGTCGAAGTTGTAGGTGAAGGCCTGCGTGGCGATCACCGGGTTGGCGGTGGCGCCGAAGGCGAGCTGGGCCGCGGGACTGTCATAGATCTGCACCGTCTTGACCGCATCGATCTGGTCGACGCCCGTCGCGCTGAGCGCAAACAGCGCTCGGACGAGGCTTCCGTTCCCGAGGGTATTGGCGAGGACCTGCGGGTTGAGGGTCACCGGACGGCTAGCGCCCGCGGCGAGGGTCCCGAGTGACCAAACCGCCTCGAGGCCAGCGCTGCAGGTTGCGCTGCCGGCGCACAGCGAGCTGTCGGGCGCCGCGTCGTTCGAATAGTTCATCTGCAACCCGACCGGAAATCGCATCAACAGCGAGATCCCATCGACCGACCGGGAAGACAGATTGCTGATGGTGGCCGTATACAGGATGCGACCGCCTGGAACGGCCGGCGACGGCGTCGCTGCGAGAACAATCGAGAGGAACGGCGCCACGCCGGCCACGCGAATCGCGTACTCGGCGGCCGCGTCGACGGCCAGCCCGCCGTCGTACGTGAGCGTCGCGCGGGTGGTAAGAATCGCCCCTGCGGGCACGTTGGCGTCGACGGTGACGTCGACGGTCCTGTGGAGGGCCGCACCGACGCCCATGCCGCCGATGTTCCAAGTGACCACTCCCGGCGATACCTGCGCTCCGTCTTGGCCGATGGCGGCAATGGTCAGTCCCGGAGCTAGGGTCGCCTGGAGGACGGCATTCGTGAGCGCGTTGGTCCCGAGCTGCCCGACGTCGAGGTCAAGCGTGAGCTTCTGCCCGGGTGTCGCAGGGTTGACCGCAGTGCCCGTCGAGAGCTGGGCGGACGAACCCGTGTAGACCTGGACGGTCTTGTTGAAGGTGACTGGGTTCACACCCGTCGCGGTCAGCTTGAAGGACGCGGCGATAGAGTCGCCGTTGCCCAACGAGGTCAGAACCAGCACGTTGACCGTGATCGTGCGGCTCGAACCGGCGGCCAGGGTTCCGAGGCTCCAGGTGGCCTGCCCATTGGCGCTGCAGGTTGCGCTGCCCGCGCAAAGGCTGCTATTGGGCTCACTGTCGTTCGCGTAGTTGAATTGCACGCCCGTCGGCAGCAACCAAGTTACGGTAACGCCGGCGACAGAGACGTTGGATGTGTTGCCCACCGTGATCGTGTAGAGAAGTCGTGCGCCCGGAGCGACGGGGTCGGCGCTGGTCGACACGTCGAACGTCAGAGCCGATGTTTGAGAGCCTCCGTCGAAGCCAACGGTACCGGCCGCGCCGCCGCTCCCCGCGGCGCCTGCGCTGCCCCCAGCGCCTCCGCCTCCGGCGGAGCCCCCAGTACCCAGGCCCACAGGAGCGTCGTGGACACCTGGACCGTCTGGCGCGCCTGACGAGTCAGAGGGGCCGCTGGAAGGAAGATCGTTCGAGGGGACATCTGCAGGCGGAAGGTCTCGGGGTGGCAGATCGCCGAGGGCGACGTCTTTCGAAGCTCCGCTCCCTACGTCCAAGGCACCGACATCGGGAGATAGGAAGGCATCTGCGCCTGACTGGGGTGAATCTGGGGTTGCGGAGCCGTCGAACACAGGCACGGGCGAGGAGTCGATCACAGGCGAGGAGTCGTGCGCGGTTCCCACCGGAAGGTCACTCGAAGCTCCAAGCGCGCCGTCCATCTTGGTGGAGGTCACCGCCGCATCCGTACTGTTGCTTGAGCTACTGCCGCAGCCCCCAAGGACGGACACCATAGCAAGCGAAAAGAGCACCGACCGAACAACCTGAGCGAGTGAGGGCATCAGCATCTCCTAGTTACGTGAATGTTACCTGCCATGCTCTTCGCGTATTCACTTGGAGCGACCGCAATGAATTGTCAGGTAATGAGTTTCCCCTTCGATTCCCCTCGCTGCGAAAGGTTTCGCAACAAAGCGTTCCCTAACCCCCCCCGACCACACGGCCGGGGAGGGCGCGTGGTCGGCCCGCCGTCAGTCACCGTGGGCGAATGACCCCAGCGCCGCCGCAAGTGACATGCCCTTGCCAGCCGCAAACGCTGCAGCGTGCACGAGAGCGTAAAGGCAGCGGCCGATTGTGGTCCCGGAATCTCCTCGACGATCCGCTTGGCGCCGTAGATTTTGTCGGGGTGAGCTTACCCGCGCCAGTGCGAGGCCGCCCCGCACGCGAGATGCGGCCCCGTACCGCAAGGGACAATCTACTTCGCCGCGGGCGCTGCGGCCTGCTCGTGATAGCGCGCGATCAACTTGTCGAGGGACAGTGTCGTGGCCTCGGCGAGCGCGGCGTCTCTGGTCGAGTCGTTCTGGACGCCCATGGTGTTGGCGACGCCGGTCGTGGCCTTGTCACCGGTGGCTCCCCGGTCGCGCCAGATGGGCTCTTCGTCTTGCGGTGCATAGACAGTGAGCGCGATGGTGGCCTGCGGGTACTTGGTAATCGAGCCCATCCCGGCCATGGCGAAGCCGGACGTGCCGCCGACCTTGATCTTGACGTCGGCGAACACCACGGCGTCAACCCCAAGCTTCTCCGCAAGCTCTTTGCGTTGTGCAGAGCTCAGCCGGTCGCCTTGGTATGGGTGCATGACGCCCGTGATGGCGGGGCTGTCACCGAACACCTTGATCGACGTGACGATCTGTTGGACGGCGGGGTTGGCCGCGACATCCTGAAGCGGCAGCATGGTCCAGTGCAGGTTCTCGTCGATCTTCTTCGAAACGGCATCGTAGGCGTTTCGCGGGACCAGCTCGCGCGTCGACGCGTCCGAAGCCTCGGCGATGGCCTTGCTCGTGTTGATGATGTCTCCAATCGAGCTCGAGACCTTCTTGTCTTCCTCGCTCGACAGATCGACCGACCAGCCGAAGGCCACCAGAGCTGCTTTGTGAACGTTGGCCAGCGGAGCCGGCTTCACCTGTACTGAAGCACACCCGGCAAGAGTCTGGGCGAGCACGAGCAGCATCAACGGTAGCGAGAGACACATGCGGCGGTTCTTCATAGCCTTCCTCCTCTGTCGTTTGGGTCCACGGATAACGCCGCATGCTATCACAGATGCGAAAAACACAGTCGATGAAGATCAGAATCGGCTGGTCGATGACGTCGCAGCCGGCGGGGCAGCGCGGCCCTACCCGCCAATGCCCGCCACTGCTCTTCCCGGATCGGAGCTTGCCGCTTCGAACGGTTGGCTTGCTGACTTAGAAGCTGCCCATCAGTCCGATGCCGTTTCCTGCGGCACCGATTCTCATGGGCGCGAGCAGGACCTGCGCGGCTTGGTTGCGGACCAGAACCGTTCGCGGCCAGATGACACTTGAAATGATCAATGCGACCCCCACCGCTTCTGCGGCGCCGACCGCGAAGAAGACTGCGAAGTCGCTGGCGCCCTTCGTGGCCGGCAGCATGGCAAACGGTCCGACGACCGGTACCAGAAGCCACAAAGGGTGGAACGACGGATCAACAGCGGGTCTTTCGGCAACAAAAGCAACCACCGTGACCACGGACAGCAGGTACGGTACCCCGAAGGTAAATGCTCCGAGGTATGCGAGCCCCTTCCTGGACTGCTTCTCAATATGAAAGCCGTCGGGAATTTCCTGCTGGTCGGCCGAAGCATCATCAACTCCCGCTCCAGAAAGCATGGAAGTCGCGGGAGGGTGCGAGTCGTTCACCGTAACCTGGGCAAATCCAGTGCCCGCAAAGCCGACCATCGCGAGGAAGGGCAAGAGCAGGAGCAAGAGAATTCGGACAAAGAAACTCGTCCTCATTTCTCAAGGATCTCCGTGTCCATGGCGGCGTTGCTTCTTGCGGCCCGACGCACGAACTCGTGGTGAGCACCGTGCAAGGGTAAGACGGAGGATCGAGCCGTCACCGCAACACGCTGTCGCGGATGGCTGCCAGCAGTGGGTTCCGCTGGCCGGCCGCTGCCGTCGACAGGTAGCCTTCGTTCAATTCCCACTGGATGACTCCGCCCAGACCTTGGGCTTTGATGTACACAGCCTTTTCGGCGATGGATTGCTCGTCGTCGTAGGAAATGTAGCCGCAGCCGTCGGGCGCGTGCGCCGTTGCGAAAGACAAATAAGGCACGCGCGCGAAATCGTCCCACTTGCGAACGTCGGCGCTGTAATAGCTTTTCATGATGTTGGCGTAGGAGATCGTTCCATCGCTGGCGACTAGTGTGGCGCCGTTAAGTGCCTGGTCGGGCCCGGTGACAGGAGGTGAGTAACACAGGCCATAGAAGCCGATGCCGATTCCCAGCTTGGCGGCAGGAACGTTGGCGGCCAGGTACAGCTTCACAGTGGAATCGATCGACGTGGGCGTGGCGGAATCCTTCTGATAGAGAGCGCTCGAGTGCCAGCTCTTCCAGCCTGACCACGCGCCGGCTTGGCCGTAGGACATGATGTTGAGCTGGTCATAGGCAGCCGCGATGGCCGCGTAGTTCGAAAGGTCGGCGCCCAGGTTGATGTTGATTTCGCCGATTGGAATGGTGAGCGCTGCCGTCGGAGCCGCCTTGCGGATGCGGCTGGCGATGTCGATCACGGCGGGCTCGTCGGTCTTGTCCAGGGGCTCCCAATCGATGTCGATGCCGTCGTAGCCTGTGCTGGTCACCAGCGCGGCCAGGTTGTTGGCGAAGGTTGCCACTGTGCCGCTGGTGGTGGCTTTCTGGAAGCCGGCTTGCGAATCCGAGCCGCCGATGGAGGCGATGGCCTTCACGCCGTGGGCGTGCGCGGCCGTGAGCAGGTCCGACACCAGCTTGGTGTCGCCCGCGGACAGGCTGAGTGATCCATTCGATTGAGGCAGGTAGAACGCCATCGCGATGTGGGTCAGACCGGACCATTCGATCTCGGACACCGGGTATTGGTCGGCTGCCCAGCTTGCGTAGTAACCCATCGACCACAGCCCCAAGCCCGCGCCTGCGTCGACGGTCGTGCCGCCCGTGCCGAGACCGCCGTCCGCTCTCGTCGTGCCGCCTGTGCCGCCGGTCGCGCCGCCGGTGCCTGGCGCGCCACCCAAGGTCGTCGTACCGCCCGAGCTGCGGACCGCGCCGCCGGTGCCCGGCGCGCCACCCAAGGTCGTCGTGCCGCCCACGTTGCCGGCGGCGCCCCCGGTCGCGGGCGCACCGCCGACAGCCGGCTGTCCCCCGCTGCTCGCAATATCTGCTGGGCCGGCATCTCCGGAACCCCGCCCGACTCCTCCACAAGCGATGCCACCGACGATTGCGACTAGGGCGAGACCGAGGCAACAGAGCTTCTCCATTTGCGTTCCTCACGGGGAATGGTTCCTACATTTTCCGCTTCTACACCTGCGTTGCCAAGCGCGAGAACACGACTAGGCTTCTTCCCTTCCTGACGTTGGCGTTGGCTTGCCGTCGGTGGGGCACTCCCAATACACGGGCGAGTTCCACCTGGGCAAGCGGGAAGGCAAGGGCACGCTCATCCTGGCGGACAGGAGTCGCTACGACGGGAACTTCAGGAACGACTGGGAGGACGGGGAAGGCACGTTGTACTACGCCAATAGCGCCCCGTGTACGCAGGCCAGCTCAAGAACGGCACACGCGAAGGCAAAGGGACCCTCAATCAACGTGACGGGCAGAAATACGCAGGGGAGTTCCGCAACGATTACTTCGACGGGATGGGGCGGCTCATCATCCCCGGCACCGGCCCATGCCTTCGAGCGGTCCATACATGGGACTGCCTCGGCTTTCCGAGGTGGCTGAATTAGGGCCTGTCCCCAAAATCAGGCCAGCCGTACTCGCACCGCAGCGAAGAGAACGAACCCGAGGAAATTCGTGGAGGTCTTGTCGTAGCGGGTGGCCACACGCCGGTACCGCTTTATCTTGCAGAAGAAGTTCTCGACGAAGTGCCGAGTCCGGTAG